>Ga0070741_10000499_pt1 | contig 141910 bp, 107 predicted proteins | sample Coa_R1_4_FD_66440 | JGI IMG/M metagenome (GOLD analysis project Ga0070741, IMG submission 66440) | Surface soil microbial communities from Centralia Pennsylvania, which are recovering from an underground coalmine fire - Coalmine... | ecosystem: Environmental > Terrestrial > Soil >... | reverse complement strand
AGGCACGATTGTGAAATGGCTCAAGAAGGTCGGCGACGCGGTGCAGAAGGACGAGCCGCTGTTCGAGATTTCGACCGACAAGGTGGACGCCGAAATCCCTTCGACCGTCGCCGGGACGCTGCTCGCAATTCATGCTCAGGAAGGCGAAACGGTTTCTGTCAATTCCGTCGTCGCGGTGATTGGTGAAGCCGGGGCGGCCGTCGCTCCTGCTCCCGCCCCTGCCGCGGCCACGCCGGCACCAGCTCCGGCTCAGGCGGCGCCAGCCGCGCCTCCGGTTGCGCCCGCGCCTGCCCCCGCCGCAAAGGCTGCGGGCAATGGTTCGGTTGATGAGCGGCGTCGCGCGAAATCTTCGCCGCTGGTCCGCAAAATCGCTGAGGAACATGGCGTCAACATTGCCGATGTGCCAGGCACGGGCATTTCCGGGCGGGTGACGAAGAATGACATTCTCAGCTACATTCAGCACAAACCCGCTGTCACTGTGGCTCCGGCAGTGACTGCGCCGAAACCTGCTCCTGCGCCTCCTGCCCCGTCAGCGCCTGCTCCGGCTGCGAAAGCCCCGGCCCCGGCTCCTGCCCCTGCTGCGCCCGCGGTCAGAGCATTCGCGCCGGGCGAGCGCGTCAGGGTTGAGCCGATGAGCCTGATGCGGAAGAAGATCGCCGAACACATGGTGACGAGCAAACGCACTTCGGCGCACGTGACGACCTTTTTCGAGGTTGATTTCACGAACATCGCGAGGCTGCGCGACCGCATCAAGGGCGATTTCGAGGCGCGCAACGGCGTCAAAATCACCTTCCTGCCCTTCGTGATCAAGGCCGTGACCGATGCGCTCAAGGCGTTCCCCGTCATCAACGCGTCGGTGGACGGCGAGAGCATCGTTTACAAGCAGGACATCAACGTCGGCATCGCCGTCGCGCTCGACTGGGGCTTGATCGTCCCGGTCATCAAGAATGCCGAGGACTTGAGCCTCCTTGGCCTCGCCCGCGCGTCGCAGGATCTGGCCGGTCGCGCCCGCAACAAGCAACTCAAGCCGGACGAGGTTTCGGGCGGCACCTTCTCGATCACCAACTTCGGCCTCTACGGCGGGCTGACGGCGACGCCGGTGATCAATCAGCCGCAGGTCGCGATCCTCGGACTCGGCGGCATCCACAAGCGGCCCTGGGTGGTCGAGACGCCCGACGGCGACGCGATTGCCATCCGCCACATCGGCGTGCTGAGTCTGTCGTTCGATCACCGCATCATTGACGGCGCGGTGGCCGACGAGTTCATGTCCACGCTGAAGAAGATTCTGGAGACGACGGATTTCTCGACGCTCGTATAAACGCGGGGAAAAGAAAATCAAAAGGCAAAAGGCAAATATCAAAAGGCAGAAGTGAAAATGAGAGCCGCCCTTTTGCCTTTTGCCTTTTGCCCTTTGCCTTTTGATTTTTCTTTCGATGAGGGTTTGTGAGTACCGCTATCTGGGCCGCGTGCCTTACGCCAGGGCGCTGGAGTTGCAGCAGCAACTGGTTGACGCGCGCAAGCGTGATGAGGTGCCGGACACCCTGCTGCTGCTCGAACACCCTCACGTCATCACGCTCGGGCGCGCCGCGAACAAAGCCAACATCATTGCGCCCGGGGCCCTGATTGAATCGCGGGGCGTCGAGGTCTTTGAGACGGGCCGGGGCGGCGACGTGACTTATCACGGGCCGGGGCAACTCGTGGGTTATCCGATCATCAACCTGGCGCCGGACGCTCAGGATATTCGCCGCTACGTGCGCAACCTGCAGGAGGTACTCGTCCGCACGGCTGCCGATTTCGGCGTTAAGGCCGGGACGCACGAGCGGCACATCGGCGTATGGGTGGGCGATGAAAAGCTCGCCGCCATCGGCATCCGCGTTTCGCGCTGGGTGACGATGCATGGGTTCGCCTTCAACGTCACGACCGATCTGGACTACTTCCGGCTGATCGTCCCGTGCGGCATTGCGGATCACGGGGTCACTTCGCTCGAAAAACTGCTGGCCGGAAAAATCGAGCTGCCGGAAGTCGCGTCGCGTGTCGCGCGTCATTTCGGCGACGTATTCAACAGACACATGGCAGAGGTCAGAGGTTAGACGTGCGCGCTACCGGACTCTAACCCCTCGCCGGCCCCTAACCCCTGCTTTTCATGGCTTCCAGATTCAAACTCACCCTGACCACCCAGATTTTCATCGGCCTCGCCGTCGGCGTCATCGTCGGCTTCGCCATTCACAGCCTCGACGCAGACCCGGAAACAAAGAAGAACGTCATCCAGTGGGTGCGCGTGCTGAGCCGCATCTTCCTGAGCCTGATCAAGGTCATCATCGCGCCGCTGATCTTCTCGACGCTCGTCGTCGGCATTGCCGGCGCGGGGAGCCTCAAGGCCATCGGTCGCATCGGCCTGAAGGCGCTCATCTACTTCGAGATCGTCACGACGCTCGCGCTCTTCATCGGCCTCGGCGCGGTCAACCTCACCAGACCGGGCGCAGGGGTCAATCTGCCGCCTCCTGAGCAGAGTGCCGAGGCGAAGGAGATCGCGGCAAACGCGAGCAAGGTGACTCCGCAGGATCATATCGTCAACATCTTCCCGACGAGCCTGATCAAATCAATGGCCGAGAACGACGTGCTTCAGATCGTCGTCTTCAGCCTGCTGTTCGCGATTGCCGTTTCGGCCATCGGTGAAAAAGGGAAACCGATGCTCGCCTTCTGCGAATCGCTCTCGGAGGCGATGTTCAAATTCACCAACTACGTGATGAAGTTCGCGCCCTGGGGGGTGGGCGCGGCCATGGCGGTGACGGTCGGGAACAAAGGCCTGGGAGTACTCAGAAACCTGGCGATGCTGATTTTCACGCTTTACGGCGCGCTGGCGTTCCTGATTATCTTTGTGCTGCTGCCGGTGGCGCTGATCATCCGGTTGCCGATTCGCCGCTTCATCAGCCTGGTTAAGGAACCCGCGCTGCTGGCCTTTACGACGACTTCGAGCGAGTCGGCATTCCCTAAGGCGCTTGAGAATATGGAGCGGCTCGGCGTGCCACGCCGCATCGTCAGCTTCGTCCTGCCGATGGGCTATAGTTTCAACCTCGACGGCTCGACGCTCTACTTGTCGCTCGCCGCAGTCTTCGTCGCCCAGGCGTCGAACCGCCCGCTCTCGTGGTCGCAGCAATTAATGATGCTGCTCACGCTCATGCTCTCGACGAAAGGCGTCGCCGCCGTGCCGCGCGCCTCGCTGGTCGTCCTCGCCGGCACGCTCGCGCAATTCAGCCTGCCGCCCGAAGGGATCGCGCTGATCCTGGGCGTGGACGAACTGATGGACATGGCGCGCACGGCGACCAACGTCGTCGGCAACTGCATGGCGACGGCGGTGGTCGCGCGCTGGGAGGGCGAATTCAATGACGCGGGTAATGAGGTCGTCGCCCCGGTTAATGCGGCGGCGGTCAAGCTGCACTGATCCAGCGCAATGGGCCGGTGCCAGTCGTGAACTTTGCAGCCGGGGCAGGAATATGGCTGCCCGTGAGGTGAAAAGCCATGAGCCAGTACACATATCCGCCGCCGCCTCCGCCGGAAGATCCTGTCAAAGGCAAACTCATCTACCCGGCCATGGGGTTGATCGTGACCGGCATTATCAACATCGGGTTTTCGCTGCTGCTGTTGCTGAGCGGGCTGGCCCGTCTGGTGGGCAGCGAACCGGACAAAACCTTCAGGAGTTCGTCCGAGCGGGCGGGGTATGTGGCCAGCCAGACGGTCACCTATCTGGCCGCGCTGGTCAGTCTGCTGCTCGCGCCGCTCGTGATCTACGGCGGCATCCGGATGATGCAGGGGAAGAGCCCCGCTCTGGTCCGGGCGGCTGCCGTCGTGGCGATGATCCCGCTCACGTCGTGCTGCTTCCTCATAGGAGTGCCGGCGGGGATATGGGCATACATCACCGTGACCCGGCCGGACGTCGCGGATTACTTTGAGAGAGACGGGGCGGGCGGCGGGCCGCCTTACTATCGGTAGCACGCCCGGATCGAAGGCTGCTCTGACAGCAGCGGGCAACGCGAGCCTGACGGCCCGATTTTTGTCTGAGTCATTCGGGGTTATAATCCCAGCTATGAGTGAAATGTTATGTCACTTAACAGGGGGTATGATTATGGGCGCACGGATGGTCACGATTGAAGTAGACCCGAACACGGCGCAGATTCTGGAAACCCTCAGGGAAAAGGCCGCGGCCCAAGGGATGTCGCTTGATGCGCTGCTCCGAACTCTCGCGGAGGATGAAGATGGGAAAGCCGGGCCAGAGCAGGATCAGATGAACCCGGCAGAGATCGAGCAGGTTCTGGACCAGCTTGCCGCTGCTGGTGAGAACCTGCCACCGCTGCCCACAAACTTCTCCCGTGAAGACATCTACTTTGACTACGACTGATAAATATTCCTATTGATACAGGCAGGCTGCCGGCGTTGGGGTGAGCCAGATCAGCAACAAGGCATCAGGATCTGCAAATGAAGCGAAGCGGTATCGCAGTTATAATCTCAATATGAGTAATGCTACAAAACAAACAGGGCCGAAGCCGGCCTGGCTGAAGATCAGGCTGAACACGGGCGGGGAGTTTCAGCACATTAACAGGCTGATGAATGACCTGAGCCTGCACACGGTCTGCCAGGAGGCGCGCTGCCCGAACATTTACGAGTGCTGGTCGCACGGCACGGCGACCTTCATGATCTCGGGCGACGTCTGCACGCGGCGCTGCGGATTCTGCTCGGTCAGCAAGGGCGAGCCGGTTCACATTGATCCCGCCGAGCCGCGCCACGTCGCCGAGGCCGTTTACAAAATGGGCGTCAGGCACGCGGTCATCACTTCGGTCAACCGCGATGACATGCCGGACGGCGGCGCGTTCAATTTCGTCGCGACCATTCGTGAAGTGCGCGCTCTCAATCCGGCGACCAAAATCGAGGTGCTGATCCCCGACTTTGAAGGCAATACGGCGGCGATTGACGCGGTGCTGGATGCGCAGCCCGACGTACTGAATCATAACACCGAGACCGTGCCGCGCCTGTACCGCCGCGTGCGCCCGCACGCGAAATACGCGGAATGGACGCTCCGGCTGCTGGAACGCGCGGCGAAATACCGCGACGAAAGGCGACCGAACATGCTGACCAAGTCGGGCGTCATGCTCGGGCTCGGCGAGACTGACGATGAGATCATCGGGACGATGAAGGATCTGCGAGCGGTTGATTGCGACATCCTGACGCTCGGGCAGTACCTGCAACCCGCGCCGAAGCGGCTGCCCGTCGAGAAGTTTTACACGCCCGAAGAGTTCGCCGAATTCAAGCGCATCGGTCTGGAACTGGGCTTCCGTTACGTCGAATCGGGGCCGCTCGTGCGGTCGAGTTACCACGCGCACGAACACGTGCCGGAAGATTTGAAAGGAGTGACAGCGTCACCCTCGCCGCGGCGTGAATTACCTGTCCTCAACCTGAACCTCTGATGGCTGATCACAATGACCGGCAGCCGGAAAACGTCGCGGGTGCCTGGTACGTGGATACGACCTGCATTGACTGTGATGTCTGCCGCGACATCGCGCCGGACAACTTCGTGCGGCAGGAGGATGCCGGGTATTCATACGTCTATAAACAGCCGGCGGGCGAGCGGGAGTTGAGTCTCTGCCGGGAGGCGCTGGAGTCCTGCCCGGTCGAGGCGATTGGGAATGACGGCGGGTGAATGCTGCGGCTCGTGAAAAGGCCGGCGGGTCGGAAGGCAGGATGAGTCATCCTGCCTTTTTACTTCAACGGTCAAATCTGCTGAATCGCTCCAGCTCGCTCGCCAGCTGCTCACGGGCTTCGCGCAGGGCGCGCACCTGCTCCTGCGTCTTCCGTGTGACCAGACGCCAGATTTCGGCCAGCAGCTCAGACTCGGAATCCGGTTCGGAAATACTCGTGCGGCCCGAGAGCCGACCGGCGATGCTCAGGTAGTGTTCGTCCTCGGGTGACAGGCCGTACCACTGGTCTGGTGATTTATTGCCTGGTGAATTGCGCTTAGTGGACTGCCCCTCTTCGTCAGGCCGGTGGCGGGGCGGCCTGTCCAGGGCCTGCCAGTTGCGCGAGAGCGAGCGCGCGACTGAAAGCAGACCGACAGGCGGTCGGCGCGGAAAGCCGTCTGGTTCTTCAGCAGCCTCCCATAACTCATCAGCAGAATACTCGGGGACCTCGAGGGTCGTAATTTTATCAGACATTCGGGAGTCGGGTCGGTACTCCTTATCAAATCATCAGAGCTTCCGGCAGATGTTCGTCTGCCGTACCTTTGCTCAACATTATCAAGGGTACAGATCAGTGGACATCGGCTCCCGCCCGGGGAGTGGCGATGATCCTGTTATATTGTTTACCCTGTCTGTTCTGCCAGGAACACCACAACCGGGATCGGAGCGGCGCTGCCATGATCCGAACACAATTGCCAAAGTCCCCAGTGATGTTCTCCGTAAGAGATGTTCTCTTTATTAGCCGTGAGCGAATAAAAGTCAAGCGGTGATGCCTGATCATGTGAATAATACGCAAACAATTCTCGGCCTCGACGTGGGCGGGACGAAAACAGCGATTGTCGAGGGGACTCATGACGCTCGAATACTCCGGCGCGCAGAGGTTCTGACCGAAGCGTGGCGACCCTGCGCCGAAGTCTTTCCCCGCATCGTCGAACTGATGACTGAAACGATCAGCGCTGCGGCGCGGTCGGGCCGGCAGGTCACGGCCGTAAGCGTTTCAATCGGCGGGCCGCTGTGGATCGGGGAGGGCGTGCTGATTGACCCGCCACACCTGCCCGGCTGGCACGGCGTTCACTTGAAAGAATGGCTGTCGGAAAAATTCCCCGGGCTGCCTGTCTTCATCGAACACGACGGCAATGCGGGGGCGCTGGCGGAGTTTCATTTCGGCATCGGGCGCGGGCGCGCGGACCTCAGGCACCTGATCTTTCTGACGTTCGGGACCGGCCTCGGGGCCGGACTGATCGTCAACGGACAGGTCGTGCATGGCGCAACCGATACCGCCGGCGAAGTCGGGCACTGGCGCCTGTCCGAGACGGGGCCGACGGGGTTTGGCAAGGCCGGTTCGTGGGAAGGCTTCGCTTCGGGCGCGGGGCTGGTGCTGCTGGCGAATCGCATGTTCCCCGAGCGCTGGTCGGCCGACACGCCGATTCGTGAACTGGTCGGGAGGATGCTGGCTGATGATCCCGACGCGCTGCTGGTCGCGGAGGAGGCGGGGAAGTGGATGGGGCGCGGGATGGCTTTGCTCATTGACGCGCTGAATCCGCAGGTCATTGTACTCGGGTCACTGGCCGTGGCTCTGGGAGATCGGGTGCTGGCGGCGGCGCGGCGCGTGGTGGCCGAAGAAGCCTTGCCACAGGCCGTCGCGGCGTGTGAGATTGTGCCGTCGGTGCTGGGCACGAGGATTGGAGATGTCGCGGCGTTGATGGCCGCGCTTACCGGAGGCCCCGAGATCAGACAACAAGTGAAGAACAATCCTGAGTGAATGACGATGGAAAGCAAAGCGATCCTGATTGTCGGCAGCCTGAATATGGATTTCGTCGTGCAGACGGCGAGCCTGCCCGCGCGCGGAGAGACGGTCAGCGGCTGGGGCTTTCAGATGCTGCCCGGCGGCAAGGGGGCCAATCAGGCCTGCGCGGTCGGCAGGCTCGGCGGTCGCGGGGAGATGGTCGGCTGTGTGGGCGATGACGTATTCGGCCTGCAGCTCATCGCCAGTTTGCAGTCGGCGGGAGTGAACACAACCGGCATCCGGTCGGTGTCCGAAGCCGCGACTGGCATCGCGATGATTTCAATCGAAGAGGGCGGCCAGAACACCATCGTCGTCGCGGCGGGGGCCAATCATCAGCTTGAGCCGCACGAAACGGCCAGGGCTGTCAGGTCATCTCAGGCCGGATACCTGCTGCTGCAACTTGAATCGCCGATGGCCACGGTCGAAGCCGCCGCGCAGGCGAAGGCGCGCGGGATGATGGTCATTCTCGACCCCGCGCCCGCCGAGCCTCTGAGCGAGTCGCTGCTAAGGAACACCGATATTCTGACGCCGAATGAAAGTGAGGCTTTCGCCCTGCTCGGGCTTGAGGGAAGTTCTGTCTCACTTAATGACGCCCCGGCCATTGCGCGACGATTGCTTGATCTGGGGCCGCGGCAGGTGATTCTGAAGATGGGCGAAAAGGGCGCGCATCTGGCTGACAATCACAGCAATCAGCATTATCCTGCCGCCAGAGTGAAGGCCGTTGACGCGACGGCGGCCGGGGATTGTTTCAATGGCGCGCTGGCGGTGATGCTGGCGGAAGGCAGAACCGTTGATGAAGCGATCAGGTTTGCCAACTGCGCCGCCGCAGTGGCCGTGACCCGCCTGGGCGCGCAGGCATCAATTCCCACCAGGATGGAAGTCGAAGCAATGATGGCGGAGCAAAACAATGGGTAAGAGAGCGCAGCGTCTGCTCACAACGTGCATCCTCATCATCCCCGTCAGCCTGAACTGGTCGGCCTGCCGGGCCACGCAGGCTTCCGGGCAGGCCGCCGCTCAGAAGCAGGCCGCGGTTTATGAGCAGCGCGCGAAGCACGACCCGGACGGCATCGGCAAATTTTACCTGGGCCGCGAGATCGCCCACGTCATGGGGCATCAGGCTGCCGGCTGGCTCGAACGGCCCGACCGCGAAGAGACCGAACTGCCGGGTGAGGTGGTCAGAAATCTGCAACTCAAACCGGCGGATAATGTCGCCGACATCGGCGCGGGAACCGGCTATTTCACCTTCCGCATCAGTCCGCTCGTCCCACGGGGGAAGGTTTACGCCGTGGACATTCAGCCGGAAATGCTCGCGCTCATCGAGCAGCGGAAGAAGAAATCCGGCGCGAACAACGTGGTCACGGTGCAGGGAACTGAAGCCGATCCGAAGCTGCCCGCGAACGGGATTGACGTGGTGCTGATGGTGGACGCCTATCACGAGTTCTCTTACCCGCGGGAAATGATGGAAGGCATCGTCCGCGGCCTCAACCCGGGCGGGCGCGTCGTGCTGATCGAGTACCGCGGCGAAGACCCGGGCGTGCCGATCAAGCGGCTGCATAAAATGACGCAGGAGCAGGTGCGTATGGAAATGACCGCGGTCGGGCTGGTGTGGAAAGAGACCAGAGACTTCCTGCCGCAGCAGCATTTCCTGGTGTTCGTGAAACCATGACTGGTCGGAGGAGAACCCGATGGGAAAATACTTTGAGGAATTCGAGATCGGCGAGGAAGTCGCGACGCCGGGCCGCACGATCACCGAAACCGACATCGTCAATTTTGCCGGGCTCACCGGCGACTGGTACGAGTTGCATACGAACAAGGAGTGGGCCGCGAAAAGCCCGTTCGGCCAGCGCATCGCGCACGGCGCGCTGATCTTTTCCATCGCCACCGGGCTGACGATGCGGATGGACACGGGCGACAAAACGATCATCGCTTTTTACGGCGTGGACCGGCTGCGCTTCGTCAAACCGACCTTCATCGGCGACACGATCCGGCTCAGGCAGCGCGTCGAGGAGAAGACCGAGCGCGACGCCGGGAGCGGCATCGTGACGATGCTCAATGAAGTCATCAATCAGCGCGAGGAAGTCGCCCTCAGCTACATGGCCAAAGTCCTGATCAAACGGCGCGCGTAATGAAACAGGGCAACGGTTGAAAAATGCAAACTGAGTCTTCGGATAACTTCGCGCCTCATCGCCAGGTTGCCGCAGGGGTGAATTGTCTGATCAAAAAGTCTCTGGCAATGGGCCCTGGCCTGTGGTATTTCAACGGCGAAGGGGCCGGCGGCTTCGGTTCAGGGCCTCGCAGCGGAGGGCGGCGGAATTGACGGCGGGTTGTTGAGGACACTGGCCTGATGCCCGATTGAAAAGTATTCTTATACGCGTGTGGTTGTGATGACGGGCGCGCCGCCCTGGTGCGGCGAACAGAGTCAGCAGCTGGAGATGAAAATCAATTTTCGAGGAGACTAAAGAGATGAAGCGGTTAAGTAGAAGAGATTTTGCCAAAGCCACAGTTGCGGCGGGCGCGGCAACGGCTCTTGGTCGGTTACGCATACTCGGCGCCAACGGTCGCGTCAATATCGGCCTCATCGGTTGCGGCGACCGGGCCATGCAACTCTGGCCGATCTTCCTGAAGCAGGCCGATGTCAACGCGGTCGCCGTCTGCGACGTTTACGAGCCTTACCTTAACAAGGCTGCCGCGGCGGTCGGGAGCAGCGTCGCGAAGCACCGTGATTTTCGCCGGCTGCTTGAGACGAAGGATCTTGACGCGGTGATCGTCGCCACGCCGGACCACTGGCATGCGCTGCCGACGATCACGGCGTGTGAAGCGGGCAAGGATGTTTATTGCGAAAAGCCGCTCTCGCTCTTCGTTCATGAAGGACGCCGCATGGTCGAAGCCGCGCGCAAACACAACCGCGTCGTGCAGACCGGCAGCCAGCAGCGTTCCAGCCCGCATTACCAGAAGGCCGTCAAACTGATTCAGGAAGGCGGGCTCGGCGCGGTTCACAAAATCACCGTCGCTTACACGCGCAACGCGATGCCCGGCTTCAAACCCGTCGAGGAACTCGGCGAGAGCCGCGAGCAGCCGAAAGGGCTTGATTGGGATATGTGGCTCGGGCCGGCGCCGTACGTGCCTTACGACCCGTTCCGCTTCCTCTACAACTTCCGCTGGTTCTGGGACTATTCGGGCGGGCAGATGACCAACTGGGGCGCGCACAACCTGGACATCGCGCGCTGGGCGCTGGGCGCGAGAGCGCCGCAGGCCGTCTCCGGCTTCGGCGGTCGTTATGAGATCAGGGACGGCGGCGAAACGCCCGACGTGCAGGAAGTACTCTACAACTTCCCGAACTGCGTCGTGACGTGGTCGGGCCGCGAAATCAACCTGACGCGCGAGGAGTTGCTCGTCTTCCACGGCACGAACGGCACGCTCAACATCACGCGCAACGGCTTCACCGTCACGCCCGAAGTCTGGAAGGCGAAACGTAAAAACGACAAGCCGGCGATGGAGCCGATGGAGATGAAAGGCAACGGGCAGGAGATGCTGGTGCTGCACATCCGCAACTTCCTCGACTGCGTGAAGAGCCGCCAGCGCCCCGTCGCCGACGTCGAGGAAGGCCACCTGACCGCCAACATGTGCCACTTGGGGAATATCGCGACGCGGCTCGGGCGGTCGCTCAGGTGGGATGCGGAGAAGGAGCAGTTCACCGGCGATAAGGAAGCGAGCCAGATGCTGTCACGCCCTTATCGCAAGCCGTGGACGCTGGCCTGAAACTGCCTTGCCTGATTCCCCGGTCGGAGATTCGCATGAATGCGCGATGGCCCCGTTTGATATTGCTGCTGGCGCTGATTGGCGGACAGGTCGGCGGGCAGAGCAATCAGTCTGCCGGCGATGTCCGCCGCGTTCCGCCAGCGGGCGTCGCTATTCCCGCCGCCGACCGCGCGGAGCTTGAAGCAGGCGTGGCGAGTCTGGGGCAGGAGATTGAAGCGTTGCGCGCGGCATTGAAAGACAAGCCCGCGCTCCTTGATCTCGTGCCCGACGTGCAGATCTATTACGAGGCCATGCGCACGGCGCTGAAATACGACGAATTTTTCGACCTGAAGGAAATCCCCGCTGCAAAGAAACTGCTGGAAGAGGGCCGCGAACGCGCGCGATCCCTGCGTAACGGTAAATCTCCCTGGCAGACAGCGACCGGCCTGGTGGTGCGCGGCTACCGCTCAAGGATTGACGGATCGGTCCAGCCTTACGGTCTGGTCGTGCCCGCGTCCTTTCATCCGAACACACCTTATCAACATCGTCTCGACGTCTGGCTGCACGGGCGGAATGAGAAGCTGAGCGAAGTGAACTTCATCACCGACCGGGAGAAGAATCCGGGGCAGTTCGCGCCGCGCGACGCTTTCGTGCTGCACCCGTACGGACGCTACTGCAACGCCTTCCGCTTCGCCGGTGAGGTGGATGTCCTCGAAGCGCTCGAACACGCGCGCCGGCATTACTCGATTGACGAAAACCGGGTCGCTATGCGCGGGTTTTCGATGGGCGGCGCGGGCTGCTGGATGCTGGCGACGCATTACGCCGGAATGTGGGCCGCGGCGGCCCCGGGCGCGGGCTTTGCGGAGACGGCGCAATACCTCAAGCTCGCTTACGATGAAAATAAGATGCCCCCGCCCTACGAACAGAAGCTCTGGCATCTTTACGACAGCATTGATTACGCCATAAATCTCTTCAACTGCCCGACCGTCGCTTACAGCGGCGAGATTGACCGGCAGAAGCAGGCCGCCGACATGATGGCTCGCGCGCTCAAAGCCGAGGGCATCGAACTCGCGCACATCATCGGCCCGCAGACCGAACATCGTTATCACCCCGATTCGATCAAAGAGATCAACCGCCGCATTGATGGCATCGTCGCCCGAGGGCGTAACCCCGTCCCGGCGCGCGTAAAGTTCACGACGTGGAGCCTGCGCTATAACCGCATGCTCTGGGTCGCGGTGGATGGTCTGGAGCAGCACTGGGAGCGCGCCCGCGTTGACGCCGAGATCAAAGACGCGTCAACCGTGCAGGTCAGAACGAGCAACGTTTCCGCGCTCACGCTCGAAATGCCACCGGGCCTGTGCCCGCTCGACAACTCGCGCAAGCCGGTTGTCGTGATTGATGACCAGAAGCTTGAAGCCCCGGCGGTAATGTCTGACCGTTCGTGGGTGGCGCATTTTCGCAAGGCCGGTAAAGGCTGGGTGGTGGTCGCGTCAACCGATGAGGGCGGCCTGCGCAAGCGGCCCGGATTACAGGGGCCGATTGATGACGCTTTCATGGACAGCTTCGTGATGGTGCGCCCGACCGGCAAAGCGATGAACGATGCAATCGCCGCGTGGACGGCAGCCGAGATGGAACACGCCATCAGGCACTGGCGACTGCAATTCCGCGGCGACGCTCAGGTCAAAGATGACGCGGCGATCACCGATGCCGACATTGCCAACAGCAACCTGATTCTGTGGGGTGACCCGGGCAGTAATAAAGTTCTGGCAAGGATCGCCGACATGCTTCCGATCCGCTGGGACGCGCAGAGCCTTCACCTGGGAGCGCAAAACTATCCGTCGGCCTCACACGTCGCGCTCCTCATCTTTCCCAACCCGCTCAACCCGAAGCGCTACGTCGTCCTCAACAGCGGCATCACTTTTCGCGAATACGATTACCTGACCAACGCGCGGCAGTACCCGCACCTGCCGGATTACGCCGTCGTGGATGTCAGCGTGCCAGTATCAATGCGCGCGCCGGGCCGCATCGTGACCGCCGGATTTTTTGGCGAGCGGTGGGAGCTGAAGGAACCCGCACGGCAGCAATAAAGAAGCAGTGGCAAGGGCCGCAGTGATGTCTGGCGAAATGGTGAAGAGATGATTTACGGTGCAGGAATCCTGGCGGCTGCCATCTTTGCGGCGTTGAGTGTGCTGCATATCTATTGGGCGCTGGGAGGGCGGTGGGGGAGTGGGGCTGCCATCCCTGCGATTGATGACAAACGCGCGTTCAATCCTTCACCCGGTGCGACTCTGGCCGTCGCTGCCGCACTGCTTGTGGCGATGCTGACGATCATCGGGCGGCTTGGGCTCTGGGGCACGTCGCTTCCGAAATGGATATTTTCCCTGGGAACGTGGGGGATCACGCTGGTCTTTCTGCTCAGGGCCGTCGGGGATTTCAGACTGGTCGGATTTTTCAAGCGGGTGCGGGGTACAGATTTTGCCTGCTGGGACACGAGACTGTTTTCGCCGCTGTGCCTGCTGATCTCAATCCTCGCTTTGATCGTCACTTTCAAATGAGTTGCCGCGTTACAAGCGCCGTCACCTTTCCGCCTCCGCGCGGAACCGGAATTTATCAATCCCGAGTCTTCTGATCCGGAATTCAAGCGTCGAAGGGGCAAGGCCCAGGCGTCTGGCTGCGCCTTTCGGCCCGGCAATGCGGCCCTTTGAAGCACGCAGGGTGGCCTCAATCGCCTCCTGCTCCTGAAAAGGAGAGTTATGTTAAAGCAATTCAGCCTGATCTTATCGTTCATCGCAGGCTTTGTCCTGCCTGGCTATGGATGCAGTGCAACGTCGCATCAGAACTCTGCACAGGATACGCGACAGCCGGTCACGCCAACAGTACCAACACAGCCCAATCCAGTCGCACAGAGTGACCACCATTCGGCAGAGACAGGAAGGTTGATCTGGAGCGGTGAGAGCGCAGGCTACAGTCTTCGCTGGACGACGGCTGACCTCTATGTGCAGTCCCAGGCAGGAACAGAAAAAATCTTCGGACCCATCGCCAAGAAAGCTTTTGAGGAAGATGCCGGGGACGCTACTGGGAATTCTCAATCTGGTGGGAAGCAGGAGCAGGCAGACTGCGATCTACGGCGTGATTTCACACTGTTGTCGGCAGTTGGCACACTGGTCAGCTTCCAGGATGTAGACAGCCCTTACTGCGGCGGGCTGCACGCAGGCTACAGCGTTCGTTTTACGACCATTGATCTGGCCAAACAGGGTGAGGTGCCATTCGACCAGGGCGAAGGCGTGGGAGATCTGGACATTGATCTGACAAATCCCGGCAGGGTGATAAAGCTGACAGACTACTTTGCCGAACAGGACATCCTGCGCGCCTTGCTGGCGGATCGCTTCATTCAAAAGGTACTCGCCGACTCAGGCGTCAAAGTGGCTCCCCCAGGTTTAGCAGAACTGCAGAAGGCGTTTGCCGCAGCCGTTGAGCGGGGCTATATAGATTTCCAACTGCGCCCGGATTTCCTGACCCGTTTCGTCTTCCATCACATTGAAGGAGATAAGGTGGCAGTGCGGATCGGATTACCACCTTTTGGCGGCGCAGGATATCACGGAAAACACAAACAGCTCGGGGTCCTGCTGCCGATCCCGCCACTGCTGCAGCAACCGCTGGCTCTGGCTGCCACACGTCAGCAGGGATTCCTGATGAAGGATGCGCCGGAGATCAGCCATAAACAAATGAGCAGCTTTACCTTCAAAACAGGTAAGGGGAAGGGCCACAAGTGATCCTGTATCTGTAGAAGCAAAGGCAGACTGCCAGATCCAGAACTTCCTCCGCCAGGAGTACGACCTTGTTTTTTACATGCCTGCTGGCAATCGTCTCCTTCAGATGAACCGCTGCATCGCGGATGCCGTCACTTCTCAGCCTCTGCGCGGAATCGAAATTTATCAATCCCGAGTCGCCTGATCCGAAACTCAAGCGTCGAAGGAGCAAGGCCCAGGCGTCTGGCCGCCCCTTTTGGCCCGGCGATGCGGCCCCTTGACACACGCAGGGCGGCCTCAATCGCCTCCTGCTCCTGCGTCTGAAGCTGCGCCTCCATATCACCCGCCACAACCGTGCCCGGCAGCGCTTCGCGATCCACGCGGAGTGTGCCGTTGCGCGCGAGGATGACGGCGCGCTCGACGACGTTTTCAAGTTCGCGCACGTTGCCGGGCCAGTGGTGCGATTCGAGCAGGTTCATCGTGTGCCGGTCAATGCGGGTGATCGTGCGACCGAAACGCGCGCCGTGTTTGGCAACGAAATGCGCTGCCAGTAAAGAAACGTCTTCGGGCCGCTCGCGCAACGGCGGCAGGCGGACGGGGAAAACGTTCAGGCGGTAATAAAGATCGCGGCGGAAGCGCCCGGCGCGGACTTCTTCAGCCAGATCGCGGTTCGTCGCGGTCACCACGCGCACGTCCACGCGGACGGTTTCGCTCCCGCCCACGCGCTCGAACTCTCGCTCCTGAAGCACGCGCAGGAGCATGACCTGCGTTTCCATCGGCAGTTCTCCGATCTCATCCAGGAAGAGTGTGCCACGGTGCGCCTGCTCGAATCTCCCTTTGCGCCGCTCGACGGCCCCGGTGAAAGCGCCGCGCTCGTGGCCGAACAACTCTGAAGCCAGCAGCGTTTCGGGGATGGCCGCGCAGTTGACCTTGACGAGCGGGCCGCCCGAGCGCGGCGAGCGGCGGTGGATGGCGCGCGCGATGAGTTCCTTGCCCGTGCCCGTCTCGCCCGTGATCAGCACGGTGGCGTCAGTCACTGCCACCTGCTCGACGGCCTCAAGCACGCGCCGGAGCTTTGGCGAGTCGCCCACGATCTCATCGAACCATGGCATCTGATTCAACTGAGTCCGCAGGGCAATGTTTTCGGCCTCCAACTGATCGCGCAGCTTGCGGATTTCCTCGTTGGCCAGGGCGTTGGCTACGGCCACGCCGATGGCGCGCGATACCTCGGACAGGACAGTCAGCTCATCGGGGGTGAAGGCAATCGGTTTGAAGCGGGTAAAGACCGAGGTGCCGATCGGCTTGCCGCGGACGTAGAGCGGGATCGAGGTGTAAGCGCGAACCCCAGCGGCGGCCTGTTTGAATTCGTGTTTGTACCAGCCTTTCTTCTCGAACAGGTCGGCGCAGGTGTAAGGCCGCCCCTCCCGCAAACAGCGCTCCAGTTCCGAGCCTTCGTAGGGGATGCACTCACGAGCGGGCAACGGGATGGGAGTGGGATTCTGCGCCCGCACCCGATTGATCAACTCCTCGACGCTCTCTCCTTCGCGCGGCGGTATGCCGACAGCATGAAGCGCATACGGTAGAGGCAGGTTCAATTCGTGCGCGATCACTGCGACCCCGGTAAAGGGCACGACGGGGACGAGTACGTCGGCGACAGCCGCCAGCACGCCCGGCAGTTCCCGCTCGGCGTTGATCGCTTCCCAGGCGCGCAGCACTAACGCATGCCGCTGCTCCTGGCTGAGCGGCAGCGTCACCGCGCCCGCATTGTTCTGAGTCATTGGAAACATCGGCGTCAGTATAGCAACGGTTGATTGTGAACTCGCAACTTCTTGTGAGTTTTACCCGACCTCCCTCACCCGCCCATAACTCTGAAACGGTTTCTCTCCAGCAATATAAACATCGGCGTCACGGCTGGCATCCCGTTTGCTCTCCCGGCGGCGGAAGGGAATCGCTATGAATACGATCAAATACCTCCCGTTGATCGCGAAAAACAGTCTGCGGAACCGCCGCCGGAGCGCTCTGACGATTGGCAGCGTCGCGGTCTCGCTCTGCCTGCTCGGCGTGCTGATGGCGATGTACCGAGCCTTATTCTTCGGCGAAGACGCGACGCCGGCGCAGGCGCTGCGGCTCGTGCTGCATCACAAGGTCTCGCTGACCATGCCGCTGCCCACATCCCTCGAAGAGAAGGTCAGGCAGGTGCCGGGGGTGAAGGCAGTCATGATCAGGCAATGGTTCGGCGGGACGTACAGGGACGCGCGCGACACGCGGAATTTCTTCGCTCGTTTCGCCATCGAGCCGCGGAGCCTCTTCGGGGTCTACTCGGAGCTGACGATCCCGGAAGACCAGCGACTGGCCTTCGAGCGCCAGCGCACGGCCTGTGTGGCGTCGGCGGATCTGGCGAATAAGTTCGGCTGGAAGCCGGGCGAGCGCATCACCATCGTCGGCGACATCTTTCCCGTCACACTCGAACTCACGCTCGCCGGAATCTTCGACGATCCGGGGCACAACGAAGTCCTCTTCTTCAACTGGGAGTACATGCGCGAAAGCCTGCCGCCGTCGAGCCCGGCGCGCGACACGGCCGGGCAATTCCTGATCGAGGCGGAGTCCCCCGATGACGTGCCGCGCGTCACCAGAGCAGTTGATGAAATGTATGCGAATTCGCCTGAACCGACGAAGACCGAATCCGAGCGCGCGTTCCAGCTCAGCTTCGTGTCGTTCCTTGGCAATTTGAAGCTGTTCCTGATGGCGATTTGCGGGGCGGTGACGTTCACGATCCTGCTCGTTTCGGCCAACACGCTCTCGATGTCCGTGCGCGAGCGCATCCGCGAAGTCGGGATCATGAAAACGCTCGGGTTCACGCCCTCGGCGATCCTTGGCATCATTCTCGGCGAAGCGGCGGCCATTGCCCTGATCGGGGGGGCGATTGGCTGCGTGCTGGCGGGCCTGTTATGCGCCCTGCTTCGCCAGGCGCCTTCCTTCATTCAGGCGCTGAGAATTCTCAGCGTGACGCCGCTCATCGCGGTGCTGACTCTGGCGGTCGCCCTCGCGGTCGGACTCGTGAGCGCGCTCGTGCCGGCGCTCAGCGCCTCACGCACGCCCATCCTCGATTCGCTGAGGCACACGGGGTAAACGTCATGGCCATACCGATTGCTTACAACCTGCGCAACCTCGTCGTGCGAAGAACGACGACGATTATGACCGCGCTCGGCATCGCGCTGACGGTCGCCGTGCTGGTCGCCGACCTCGCGCTCGTGAGCGGTCTGCGGACTGCTTTTCAGGCATCGGGCAATCCGCTGCACATCATCGTGCTGCGAAAGGGCGGGACGGCTGAGTTGAGCAGCTCTCTTTCGCGCGAGGCCTGCCAGAACCTGAAGGCACAGCCCGGCATTGCCACAAACGCTACGGGCGAGCTGATGGCTTCGCCCGAGCTGGTGAATGTCATCAACCTCCCGAGCGTTGACAGCCCGACCGGGATGAACGTCACGTTGCGCGGCCTCCAGCCGGTCGGCCTGACGATGCGGGGCGTGAAGATTCAGCAGGGTCGCTGGTTCCAGCCCGGACAGCGCGAGGTCGTGGTCGGCAAATCCGTCGCGAAGCGCTACCCGCGCGCGCAACTCGGCAAATTGATTCGCTTCGGTCGCGGCGAATGGGAAGTGGTGGGCGTGATTGATGCGGGCGAGTCGGCGGTCAACAGCGAAATATGGGGCGACCTGAACCAGATCAGCGCCGACTTCAACCGTCAGGAGAGCGTCAACTCGGTGCTGATTCGCGCCACGGACGCGGCGACGGTTCCGGCACTCATCAACTCGCTCAACGACGACCGTCGGCTCAATGTCTCGGCTGTGACTGAAGGCGCTTATTACGAGAGGATGACGGTGTCGGGCGCGCCGCTCCAGTTCCTCGGCCTCTTCGTCTCCGTGATTATGGCCGTCGGCAGCAGCTTCGCGCTTATGAACACTTCGTACGCGGCGGTGGCGCGACGCGCCAAAGAGATCGGCACATTGCGGGTACTCGGCTTTTCGCGCTGGAGCATTCTGCTGAGCTTCCTGATCGAATCGCTGCTGCTCTCGCTGCTCGGCGGGGCCATCGGTTGTCTGCTCGTGCTGCCGCTCAACAGCGTGACGACCGGCATCGGCAGCTTCGTCACGTTCAGCGAAATCGCCTTCAACTTCCGCGTGAGCCCCGCCGCCATGCTTACCGGCATCATCTTCGCCCTGATCGTGGGCGCAATCGGCGGCCTCTTCCCGGCGCGCATGGCCGCACGCAAGGAGATTCTGACTGCGCTGCGGGAGATCTGATTACGCATGGACGCTGAACTCAAAAGCTTACGCATTGACCGCACGAAGAAGCAGGCTGGCAAGTCCTCATCGCGGGCCGTTCGCTGGATTCTGGCGGGCTTTGCCCTGTTGGTGATTTCAGGCGCCGCGTGGCTCACTTACGGAAGGCTGAACGCGGCCACTGAAGTAGAGGTTGTGCGTGTGCGCGCGGCATCAGCCGCAGCGGGCGATGTCGGCGGCGTCATCCTCAGCGCGACCGGGTACATCGTCGCGGCCCACCGGATCGAGCTGGCTTCCAAAGTCGTCGGCAAAGTGGCGTGGATCGGCGTCGAAAAAGGCGACAAGGTCAGACAGGGGCAGGTGCTGGTGCGGCTCGAAGATGACGAGTATCGAGCGCGACTCACCGAAGCGCAGGGCCAGCTCAGCATGCTCAGGGCGCGGCTCGCGCAGCTTGAGAATGGGTCGCGCCCGGAAGAGATCGGCAGGGCCGTCAACGATGTCGAGCAGGTGCGCGCCGATCTGGAGAACGCGAAAGTGACGCTCGAACGCACGCGCACGCTCGTCGCGCAGGGCGTCCTGTCCCGGCAGTCGCTCGATGATGCCCAGGCGAAATACGGCGCGCAGGCGGCGAGGGTCGCGTCGCTCGAAAAGAGTTACACGCTCGTCCGCACGGGGCCGCGTCGTGAAGAGATTGATGCGATGCGCGCCCAGGTCAGGCAGGCCGAAGGCACGCTCGCCTTCGCGCGAACGCAGCTTGAGAACACCATCATCCGCGCCCCCGTCTCCGGCACGATCCTTGAGCGCAATGTCGAGAAAGGCGAGTTCGTCACTACAGGCTTCGTCGGCGACAGGGGAGCGAAAGGATATGTCGTCTCGCTCGCCGATCTCAATGACCTGCAGGTGGAACTGGACATCAACCAGAATGATTTCGCCCGGCTCGCGGCACATCAGCCCGCCGTCGTGACCACGGACGCTTACCCTGACCGCAAATATCAGGGGGCCATCGAAGAGATTTCCCCGCAGGCCAACCGCCAGAAGGCGACCGTACAGGTGAAGGTGAAAATATTCAACCCCGACGATTACCTGCGCCCGGAGATGAACGCCAGCGTCGCGTTCCACTCGCCGGACAAGCCTGATCAGAAAGCGGAAGCGAAGGCGCTGATCACCATCCCCACTCTGGCAGTGCGCGACGGTGCGGTGTTCGTCGTGGTCGAAGGGAAAGCCGTGCGCCGCAGCGTGCAGGTGTCGGGCACGACGCCACAGGGCGTACGAGTTGCCGGCGGACTCGTCGGCGGGGAAGACCTGATCGTCAATCCGCCGCCGGATTTGAAGGACGGGCAGAAAGTAAGATTCAGACAAGGATAGAGGAGATGGAAGCTATGGCCGAAGCCGTCATCGAAACTCGTCAGCTCACCAGAGAATACGTCCGCGATGAATTCCACGTCGTCGCGCTCAAGGACGTGGACATCACCATCGCGCGGGGCGAATTCGTCGCCCTGATGGGGCCATCCGGCTCGGGGAAGTCAACATTGCTGCACCTGATCGCGGCGATGGACCGTCCGACGAGCGGCGAGATTCTCGTCCTCGGGCAGAACCTGCGCGCGCTCGGTGACCGCGAGATTGCGCGCTGGCGCAACGAACACGTCGGGTTCATCTTCCAGTCGTTCAATCTGATCCCGGTCCTGAGCGCGATTGAGAATGTCGAGCTGCCGCTCAAGCTGACCGACCTGAAGAAGAGGGAGCAGCGGGAACATGCGGCGACGGCGCTCAGGCTGGTTGGCCTGGGCGACCGGATGACTCACCTGCCGCGCCAGCTCTCGGGCGGTCAGGAACAGCGCGTGGCAATCGCGCGGGCGATTGTCACTGACCCCGATCTGATCCTGGCGGACGAGCCGACCGGTAATCTGGACGCGGCGTCGGCCGAGGACGTGCTGACGCTGCTCTCGAAGCTCAATCGTGAATACGGCAAGACCGTTGTTATGGTGACGCACGACCCGCATGCGGCGAGCTTTGCGACCCGGGTTCATCATCTCGAAAAAGGATTTCTTCTGCCCGAGGGGCAGACTTCAACCGACTGGGGTGACGCGGGAAAGAGAGACGGCAACCAGAGGCAGGATCCGTTGTACGTGCAGACACACTGAACCTGATTTATGTCGGGTCAGAACCTCACGAACAGAGTTACGATTGAAGCGGGCGCCCGGGTTTTTGCAGGCGCCTGCACTTCTGACACCTCGCCATGTGAGCTGTTCCATCTCCGGCCTGACAACCGATCACGCCATTACCCGGGCTGGTCAGACCACAACATATTTTTCTCCCTCCTTCATCCAGGCCTTCTGCTGTAGACCGCACGATTTTTATCAGAAATGGTCAGTCCAATCCCCCTTTCCTGACTTGACTTCATCGCCGATTCCAATATAATTCGCGGCGCCGTTATCGGTAACGAAAACCCGATCATTTGCTGGGATCAGTACTTCATCTGATCAGGCGGTTCACGACAACTACCTGACGAATCCGTATTCTGACTGACAGTCCTGCCGCCCGCCCGCCTGCCACACGAATACCTGCGGGAGCCGGGCTGTCATCGGGTATCCATCCACTCCAGTCAACAAAGGAGAGAAGCAATGTTCTCACACAAGTGCCGCCACCGGTTCGGGGTTCATTTCACCCTGCTCTTCGTTCTCAGTTTCTGCTGGCTCGTTCAGCCGGCTCCCGCCCAGACCATCACGGGCACGATCTCGGGCACCGTCATGGACACAACCGGGCAGGTGATCGTCGGGGCCACCGTCACACTCATCAATGAGGCGACAAAAGACGCACGCACGCTCACCTCCTCCGAGACCGGGGACTTCGTCTTCACCGCGGTGCAGCCGGGGACGTACACGGTCAAGGTGGAGCGTCAGGGCTTCCGCAGTTTCCTGCGCCAGAACACAGTCCTGACTGCGAACGAACACCTGTCGGTGGGCAGGGCCGTACTGACCGTCGGCGAGTTGAGCGAAACCGTGACTACGACGGCGGAAGGCACGCCCGTGCAGACCGAAAGCATCGAACACTCGGCGCTCATCTCGTCGAAGCAGCTTGAGCTGGTCTCGCAGCGCGGGCGCGACGTGACCTCGCTCCTGAAGATTCTGCCCGGCGTCGCCTACGGCAGCGAGAGCGAGACGGCGGGCAGCGGCTTCGGCAGCGGCATCCCGAATATCCAGGGCGGGCGTAACACCTGGAACACGCTCAACGTGGACGGCGTGCGCGGCAATGACCTCGGCTCGCCCAACACCTTCAGCAGCACGATCAACTTCGACGCCATCGGCGAGATCAAGGTACTCCTGAACGGCTACCAGGCCGAGTACGCCAGCAACGCCTCGGCCAACGTGAACATCGTGACCAAATCGGGCACGAGCCAGTACCACGGCAGCGGTTACTGGTACCGGCGCCACGAGCAGTTCAACGCCAACAATTTCTTCAACAACAACACGCTCGTGACGAACCCCCTGACGGGGGCGGTCGGCACCGTGCCCAAGCCGCGCTACCGCTACAGCACGCTCGGCGCGGCGGTCGGCGGGCCGGTCTGGCTGCCGAAGGTGGGGAGCAGGCTGAAAGAGAAGCTTTTCTTCTTCTACTCTTACGAGAACTCACAGACCGAAACCCCGCAGGCGTTGCGTCAGGTGACGGTGCCCACCGCGCTCGAGCGACAGGGTGATTTCTCGAAATCGTTCACCTCGCTCAACAGCTCCGGCCAGCCGGTTCTGCTCTTCATCCGCGACCCGACCAAAACCGGGAATTGCAACGCCACCGACCAGACGGCGTGTTTCCCCGGCAACGTCATCCCCGCCGGTCGGCTCAACAAGAATGGTCAGGCGCTTCTGAACGTCTTCCCGCTGCCGAACGCGACGGATCTGACCATTACGAAGGCGCAGTACAATTACATCTTTCAGGAGAGCATCAAGGTCCCGAAGGAGCAGAACCTGGTCCGCATAGATTACAAGGCGTCGCCGAAAGACAGCTTCTACGTGCGCGGTTCGACCTGGTTCGCCGACAGCCAGGGCATCGCCGTCCCGGCGGGGACCGCCAACTGGGGGCTGGCCGGGCTGCATTACACCTTCACCGACAACGGCATCGTCGGCAACTGGGCGCACATCTTCACGCCCGCGCTGATCAACGAGGCCTCGCTCAGCGTACGCCACAGCGTCGAGAAGGGGCCGCCCCTGAGCGACGACCAACTGGCCCGGCTGCAGCGCGGCACCTACGGCTTCACTCTGGGGCAGTTCAACCCGCAGCTCAACCCGCTCGGCATCATCCCGACGGCCTCCTTCAGCGGCATCAACAACGCGGCGGCGATCAGTTATGACGGGCGCACGCCGCTGCGCGGCGCGGACACGCTCATCAGTTTCACCGACAGCCTCACTTACATCCGCGGCCCGCACACCTTCAAGGGGGGCATCTACGTCGAACGCGCCCGCAACTACGAGGGCGCGACCTCGACTTTCGCCGGCGCCTTCACCTTCACCAACGACACGAACAACCCGCTCAACACCACCTACGCTTACGCCAACGCCGTACTCGGCAACTTCACCCAGTACAGCGAATCCGACACGCGGCCGAGCGGCGAGGGCCGCCAGAGCATCTTCGACTTCTTCGTCCAGGATTCGTGGAAGGCGACGCGCCGCCTGAGCCTTGAAATGGGCGTGCGCTTCGGCTGGTACAACCAGTGGTATCAGGACACCCGCAACGCGGCGGCCTTCGTGCTGGATCGCTACAGCAAATCAAAAGCGCCGCTGTATTACCAGCCGGCCTGCTCGACCGCGGTCTCCGCCACCCAGACCTGCTCGGCGGCCAACCGGCGCGCGCGCAACCCCGTCACGGGCGAGTTGCTGCCGGCGCTCCTGATCGGCGCGTTCGTCCCTGGCTCGGGCGATCCTTATGTCGGCATGGTACTCAACAGCGACAGCAGCTACCCGCGCGGCTTCCGCGATCAGGAGCCGATTCAGGTCCAGCCGCGCGTCGGCTTCGCGTGGGACATCTTCGGCAACGGCAGGACGGCGTTGCGCGGCAGCTTCGGCGTGTTCAGCCAGACGCGCGTGAGCGCGAACGCGATCTGGAACGACGTCTCGCGCAACCCGCCGATCACCAACACCCCGCGCCTCTTCTACGGCAGCATGGACACGCTGCTACAGTCCAAAGGCACACTCTTCCCGAGCGCCGTGGCGGGTTTTGATCGCCACAGCCCGACGCCCGTGACCTACAACTACTCGCTCGGCGTGCAGCGCGACGTCGGCTTCGGCACGGTCGTGGATGTCGCTTACGTCGGCTCGGTGAGCCGCCACCTGCAGCAGGCGCGCAACATCAACCAGATTCCTTACGGCATCAACTTCACCAAAGCCGCGCAGGATGCGACGCGCTTCCCGGGCGGCGTCGTGCCCGATTGTGACCCGACGATTTCCACGGCCTACAAGGAAGTGGGTCTCTGCTTCGACGGCTCGAAGGCGCTGCCGGCGGACTTCCTGCGCCCCTTCCCTGGCTACGGCAACATCACCTGGTACGAGATGGGGGGCCTGTCGAATTACAACGCGCTGCAGGTGGCAGTCAATCGCCGCTTTACGCGCGGCCTGCAGTTCGGGGTCGCCTACACCTGGTCGAAGACGATGGATTACGGCGACGGAGACCGGGACGTGCTGGCGACTTACCGGCCACTGCGCATCTGGCAATACGGCCCGGCCCAGTTCGACCAGACGCAGGTGCTGGTCATCAACTACACCTATGACCTGCCGCACGCGAGCAGGCTCTGGGACAACAAGGTGATCAAGGCGGTCTTCGACAACTGGCAGGTGTCGGGCGTGACGGCCTTCGCGAGCGGCACGCCGAGCGGCGTCAGCTTCTCGACGACGACCAGCGCGGACATCACGGGCGGCGGCGACGGCGCGCGCCTCGTCATCGTCGGCGACCCGACGCTCTCGATCGGCGACCGTAAAAAGGTGGTCCTCAGCAACGGTCTGACCGGCACGGTGCAATGGCTCAACCCGGCGGCCTTCGCGCTCCCCGCCAAGGGCAATTTCGGCAACGCGCCGAAGGACGTGATCCGCCTGCCGGGCACGAACAACTGGGACGTTTCGCTCTTCAAGAAGATCCCGCTCGGGAGCGAGACCCGTTACCTGCAACTGCGGTGGGAGATTTACAACGTCTTCAACCACACGCAGTTTTCGGGTATAGACACCGCCGCGCGGTTTGACGACAACGTCAGTTCGGCGACCTACCGTCAGCAGGTCAACACGCGCTTCGGGCAGGTGACCGCCGCCCGCCCCGCGCGCGTGATGCAGGGCTCGCTGAGGCTCACTTTCTGATGACGTGTGATCCGACAAACTGGTGATCACTGAAAGCTGCATCAGCTTCATCAGGATCAGCAGCGGCAGTTGAGAAATATTCAGTTCAGTCTCTGCAGACAAAACAGAATGCCCCTCCCGGGTGGCCACCCGGGAGGGGCATTTCATTGTTTCCATGGTGAGTTTCTCTACCCTGATTCGTGAGTTGATTGAAATCGTCAGCCCGCCCGCATCAGTGATGCCCGGGGGTCAACGCTCTAACTGGGATAATTTGTGCAGGGCGACAATCGAGATGGTCGTGGGGATTCCGTTTTCAACCCCGACCTTCAGTAAGGCCTGAAAATAGTACGGTGGTTCACCGGATTCCCTGGCCTGCCTGAGTCGCTGATTGAGGTGATCAAGATGGGTCTTATTGGTGACGTACTCAGCTGCTGCTTCCGTCCCCTCACTGTAAATCCCTGAAAGCACCATGACCTGTCTGGTCTCTGTGAGGTTCTGCTTGACGGTGATCAAGGCATAGTCAGTCGTCAGGCCTCCGGTCCTGCCATCGAATTGTGGGGTGTATTCGCGTTCCTCACCCGATTGAGGGTTGCGATTCACCACCCTCGCGTTGCTGCTGTAAACGAAGTCTTCATTTTCCGGCAGTTTCCCTGACCACTCGTTGACCCACGCGCCGCCGAGCAGAATGACGTTGCGGTTCTTCAGGTCTTCGGCGCTGAGCGTGCGACTTTGCTTGAGGATGATCTCGCGGCCGGCTGAGTGAAAGAAGTTGTTCAGATGATGAAGCCCGATGGCTTCGCCTATCCCGGTGTAAAAGTTATTGCTGAGAATAATTCTGGAAATTAGTTGACCGGGAGCCGCCGGGCTCTGTTGTCCTTTGACGTTTTCGGACCCGGAGCCGCCGGATTCAGGGATCAGGAGTCCCCGGTTCGGGATGACCTTTTTTTGCAGCATCTCTCTGGCTTCCTGATCCAGCGGAATCGCCTCTTTGAGGAGAAGTTCCGGGTCGCTGGCATTGGCGAAGCGGGGAACCACAGGATTGCTCAGGACCACTACCGGGGGAATATTATCTTTCAGAAAAGTTCCCCACATCTCTCCGCCATGCATGGCGGGGTCGCTGGATGCAGAGGTGATGGCGGCCTGCTGCCTCAGTCCGCGGTTGGAGAGCGCCAGAACGATCACTGTAATCGCCAGCCCCAGCACGGCCAGCCCGAGCCCGGTCGCCACGCCCCGCAGACGACGCGGTTCCAGAAGCGCTTCGACCCCCGGGGCTGATGGGGCCGGGTTCTCACCGGCCACTTGCCCGGGCTGTGGCACGTGCCGCGTGAAGACGGGTTGATAACTGCCTGCCGGAATCTCCAGCCGGATCTCATCGTTTGCGCCTTCATTCTGGTAATAACTATCGAGCTTCTTGCGCACTTCGTGCGCGACGACCCGCACGATGGGGTCGGCTGACGGGTTGTAGGTGTTGTCCCGTTCGAAGACATCGTATCCGAGGACGTATTCATTAAGTTCCTGCGCCCGCCCGGCCAGATAAAAGTCACAGATCACGCGCAGGAAATGTTTCTTCTTATGCGCGTTGACGAAGTAACGGCTCGCCAGAATTTTGTCCAGCTCCTCACGCACCTTATCCGCATCAATCTGCTCTGATGTCTGCCTGGTTGATTGTACTGCCATTGCGGGACTCCCTTTTCAAAGAGAGATGTCTGGTGTCAGAACTTTAGAGGACAAGGCTGCGGTAAAGTTTGTTGCCACGAAATCTTCTGTATTCCAAATCAGGATGAATACGGCTGAAATTATAATAGCTGGCTCTCTCCACACGCAAAGGATAAGTCATTGGAACGTAAGAAAGTTAATGACGTTACGTTAACCTGTTAATTTACAGTAACACGATTGACCCGCCCAGTGATCAGGTAGAGGATGCCTGACGCCGGCAGTTTCATCGTGCTGGTAGTTTCATTATTGATCATCTCTCGTTTCTGTCAGCTAAGACTACAAGCTCAGGCTAAAGATTCAAAGAAAATCCGAGGCTGGTTTTGCTGGGATGAATGGGCTGCGATTATCACGGATTGCCGTGATGACATAATCCGGCTCTTTTGACGCAACAGCCGGGTACAAAAGTACAGATCAGACTCCTGCGGCAGGAGGTTCACACCAGACCGCACACTCTGATCTGAAGGGCTTCGTGTGCCTGTTTGTCAAACTCAGCGTGCCTCCGGTCGGCATTTGAAGGCGCGATTTGAAAGGAGAAAAAATGAAGTCAGCAAGACGACGAACCAGGGTGTTTCTTCCCGCCCTCGTTCCAGTATTACTTCTGATGGCAGCCACCATCGCTGCGCTCCCGGCGCCAGTCCGGGGGCAGCAGGTGACGGCGGCCATTCTGGGAAGAGTCACTGACCAGTCCGACGCCCCGATTGCCAACGCGAAGGTGACGGCAAAGGATGAGGCGCGCGGGACGCTCTGGTCAACGGAAACCAATACCGAAGGCGTCTTCAACCTGCCGCGCCTGCCCGTTGGCAGCTACGAAGTCAGGGTCGAGGCCCCGGGTTTCAAGGCCGCCCTGCAGCCGGCCATCCAGCTCGTCCTCAACCAGACGGCCCGCGTGGACGTCAAGATGCAGGTCGGCGACCTCAGCCAGACGGTCGAGGTCACCTCCGACGCCCCGCTGCTGCAGACCGAGAGTACGCAACTCGGAACCATCATTGATTCCAAAACCAACGTCGCGCTCCCGCTGGCCACGCGGAATTACATCCAGCTGACCCTGCTCGCGCCGGGCAGCATCAACCCGAACCCCGCGTCCTTCACCGGCGGCGGCCCCGCCATCTTCAGCGGCAGACCCTATATCAACGGGAACCGCGAACAGGCCAATAACTTCCTGCTCGACGGCGCGGACAATAATCAGGTTTCAGATAACCTGGTCGGGTTCACGCCGGCGCCGGACGCGATTCAGGAGTTCAACCTGATCACCAACAACGCGTCGGCCGAGTTCGGCAACTTCCAGGGCGGGATCATCAGCGTCTCGATCAAGTCCGGGACCAACCAGTTTCACGGCAACGCCTACGAATTCTTCCGCAACGACGTGCTGAATGCCAACAACTGGTCCAACAACCTGTTCGGCTCTCCCAAGCCGAAGATCCGCTACAACCAGTTCGGCGGCACGTTCGGGGGGCCGATCAAAAGGGACAAGCTCTTCTTCTTCGTGGATTATTCGGGGCTGCGGAACAACACCCCGGCCGCGAGCGGCCCGGTCACCGTCTTCAGTGCGGCGCAGCGGCAGGGGGATTTCTCGGCCCTCTGCCCGCAGTACACCCCGAGTGGCGAGTGTGCCAAGGATCCAAAAACTGGGCAGTATGTGGGAACCCAGCTCTTCAACCCGTTTCAGCGCGATGCGAGCGGGAAGCGGGCCCTCTTCCCCAACAATAAGATCCCGATCAATCTGATCAACCCGGTGGCCAGGGCGCTCTTCAGTTCGTCGCTTTACCCGGCGCCACTTAACACTGCCCTGCAGGGCAATCAGGTCAACACCACCAGCACCTTCAACCATTCTGATCAGGGCGACGTCAAGATTGACTACAGCCTCTCGCAGAAGGATCACATCTTCGGGCGTTATTCACAGAGCCGCACGGATAACCCGACGATCAATACCTTCCCGCTCTTCGCCGACAGCTTCGCCAACGCCCCGACTTATAACGTCGTCGGCAACTGGACGCGGACGTTCAATCCGGGGCTGGTGAACGAGGCGCGTGTCGCGGTCAACTACGTCCGGGTGCATAACGGCGGCGCCACCAAGGGCCTGGGGAACGTGGCGCAGGATCTGGGGATCGCCAACGGCAATGCCCGCGGCCCCGGCCTCTTCGCGCTCAACTTCAGCTCGACGTTTGTGAACAGCATCGGCGATGCCAACACCGGCACGCAGCAGTTGTTCGCCGACACGGTGATTCAGCTCGGTGACTCGCTGATCATCACGCGCGGTCAACACATCTTCAAGACAGGGTTCCAGTACATGCGTAACCGGGTGAACACGTTCTACGCCGGGAACAACGGCCGGACCGGGTTCATGAACTTTACGGGGCACTTTACCGCCGGCCCTGACCCGCAATCCGGTTTGGCCAACACCGGCAACGGCGCGGTAGATTTCTTCCTCGGGCTGCCGGAACAAGTGGGGCTCGGCGTGAACAGCGGCACCTGGGGACAGCGTTCGCACGTCATCTCGGCCTACTTCCAGGATGACTGGCGTTTCTCCAACAACCTGACGCTGAATCTCGGGTTGCGCTACGAGACTCACACCCCATGGGTCGAAGTGAAAGACCGGCAGGTCAACTTCGGCCCGATCAGCGGCGCCGTTCAGTGCGCGGGCAAGGGCCGGCCCGACCTCGGGTGCAACACCCCGGCCACCATCTATGACGACAACCGCGCGCTCTACAACCCGCACAACTTCGGGAAGGGCAATTTCCAGCCGCGGATCGGGTTCGCCTGGACGCCGGAGCGCCTGGGCGGGAAAACCGTGATTCGCGCGGCCTACACGATCTCTTCCTACCTGGAAGGGACCGGGACCAACCTGCGGCTGACAATCAACCCGCCGTTCACGACCGAGTCCGGCGCGAACTATTCGTCGCTCGTGCTGCCGGCATCGAGGACGGAGCAGGGGCTGACGGTCGCGACTAAGCCGGGTGACCCGTACGCCGGCGTGTTCATCCGCCTCTGGGATCCGAACGTTCAGCCCGCAATCGTCCAGCAGTGGAATCTCTCGGTGCAGCACCAGTTCACCAAAGACACGACATTGCAGCTCGGTTATGTCGGCCAGCGCGGGACTCACCTGATGGTGCCGATGCCGTACCATCAGCGCCGGCTCCTCGGCGGATTCAACGCCGACGGCACTCCGAAGACCGCGCCCAGCCCGTATCTGTCGGGCAACCCCGCGCTCTCAACCATCGCGGAGATTTCGGGCACCGAGTCCAACGGCCTTCAGAATTACAACGCTCTGCAGGCGACCCTGCAGAAACGGTTCACGAGCAGTCTCCAGTATCAGGTGGCCTACACCTACTCCAAGGCGATGGCCAACTCGAGCGGTTATTACGGGAGCTGGGGCGGGCAGACGATTCCGGCTTCCCCCTACTGGCAGAATCTGTATGACGGGAAGGCGGAGTGGGCCCCGGCCTTTTTTGACGCGACCCACACCCTCTCGACTTACGCCGTCTACGAACTGCCGGTCGGCAAGGGCAAGAAGTTCGGCGGCAATATGAACAAGGTGGCCAACGCGGTCGTCGGCGGCTGGCAGGTGAGTGGCATCCTGCAACTTCACTCCGGGTTCCCGCTCTCGATCTCCGGCCCCGATAATTCCGGCACCAACTCGCGTGGCGCGCGCGCCAACTGCATCGGGCCGTCTAATGTCTTCGGTCGGCAGAATGCGGTTGATGCCGCCGGCAAGCCGGTTCTCGGCTATCAGTGGTTTGACCCCAAACCCTACGCCCCTGCCGCCAATGGGACCTTCGGAACCTGCGGCGCGGCGACGGTCCGCGGGCCGGACCTCAAGACTCTGGACATGGGCTTCCAGAAGCATTTCGCCATCACTGAGTCGAAGGGGATTGAGTTCAGAAGTGAATTCATCAACTTCACGAATACCCCGATTCTCACCGCACCGGGCACCGGACTCGGCGCGGGCCTCGGGCTGATCCAGGGCTCGCAGGGGCCGCGCACAATCCAGTTCGCTTTGAAGATCCACTTCTGACGGGGCGGATCTTCCGGGTGATCGCTTTACAGGCAGCGGAGCCGCTTTCAGGAGGGAGTGGCTCCGCTGTTTTACAAATCGGCATGAGTCTGGCTTTTCAATTCCGGGCTGAAGGATAATCCGCCGTTGCAGTCCAGATTCGCTCCCGCAGTCGAAGGAAATCATGTTTCAGAACACTCCCGGAAAAATCATTTCAATCATTGCCCTGCTCGCCCTTGTGGGCACAGTCTCTGCACAGGGGACGCGCCGGGCCTCACCGCCTGCATCTTCGCCTGCCGCAGCCAGCGCGCAGCAGGCGTTTGAGCGCGGGGACTGGGAGGCGGCCGTTCGCGGTTTTGAGGGTCTGGTGAAGGCCGCTCCGGGCAACGCCGATTACCATTTGAAACTGGGCGTTGCCCTTTACGCGGCGGGCCGCCCCGCTGATGCGGTACTCGTACTCAGGCAGGCGCTCAAACTCCGACCCGGCTTCGTTCAGGCCCGTCACTATCTCGGCGCGAGTCTCGCCGAGGCCGGGCAGTGCGCGGAAGCGCTCCCGCTGCTCAAAAAGGATCTGCCGCAGATGACGAATCAGGATTTGCGGCGCGTCGCCGGGCTCGCCGGGGTGCGGTGCAGCATGGGGGCCAATCAACTGGATGAGGCCGTGGATTTCGTCCGGCTGCTCGCCCGCGACTTCCCGAACGACGCCGAAGTCCTGTTTCAGGCCGTGCATGTTTATTCCGACCTCTCGCTGCGGGCCTCGCAGGAACTGCTCTTCAAGGCCCCGTCGTCTTATCAGGTGCGGCTGCTCAACGCCGAGGCGCTCGAGACGCAGGAGCGGTGGAACGACGCGGCCGCGGAGTACCGCGCGATTCTGGCGACGAATCCGAACCTGCCCGGCATTCATTACCGGCTCGGTCGGCTGCTGCTGTCGCTCCCGGAAAATGCCGTGACCCCGACCACGCGCGATGAAGCGCGCAGGGAATTTGAAGACGAGTTGAAGATCAACCCGCGCAACGCCGGGGCGGAGTACGTGCTCGGTGAACTCGCGCGCCAGGCGCGTGACTGGGCACAGGCCGTCGCGCATTTCTCGAACGCGGCAAAACTCGACCCCGCATTCGCCGACGCTTTCATCGGCCTCGGCAGGTCGCTCGTCGCCGACCGGAAATTTGCCGAAGCAGTCGCGCCGCTCGAACACGCCGCGAAACTCCAGCCCGATAACCCGGCGACTCATTACCATCTGGCCGTCGCCTACAGTCGCACGGGGCGCAAGGCGGAGGCGGAAAGGGAATCCGCGACCTTCCGGCAGACTTCCGACAAGGCCCGTCAGGCAAAGCAGGAGATCCAGACCGGCGTCCTCGGCCCGCAGAAGGCTGAACCGTAGAAGGACGGCGGCCTTCTGCACTCTATTTTCTTCCGGCCTCGTTGAAGACAGCGGCGGCCCGGCGCGGCCTGCAGCACATTTTCGGGCCTGATTTGTATGCGGCCATTTTTCATTCTCACCTGCTTCCTGTCGGTCAGCCTGATGGCCTCAGCGCCGACTGCAGGGCAATCTGTCGTGCAGTTCTCAGACGTGACGAAGGCCGCTGGGATCGGCTTCGTCCACCTCAGGGGCAGCAACGGGATTTCGACGATTCTTGAAGAGGCCGGCCCCGGAGTGGGCGTGGCGGATTACGACAACGACGGGTATCCGGATATTTACTTCGTCAATGGGCGCGACCTGTACGGCCGCGGGATCGCGGCGCGCAACGCGCTCTACCGCAACAACGGCGACGGCACGTTCGGTGACGTGACCGACAAAGCCGGAGTCCCCGGCAGCGGATATGGCATCGGCTGCGTGTGGGGCGATTACGACAACGACGGGAATGCTGATCTTTACGTGACCCAGTACGGCAAAAACATTCTCTATCACAACAACGGCGACGGCACGTTCAGCGACGTCACCGACAAAGCCGGCGTGGGGGCGACGGAGTTCGGAGCCGTATTTCATTCGGGCGCAACGTTCTTTGATTATGACCGCGACGGGCATCCTGACCTTTACGTCGGCAGCTACGTCACCTTCGGCCCGAACAGCCGCCGCACCTGCCTGCTCGGCAGCGGCGTGCCGACCAGCTGCCCGCCTTCCGTCTATCCCGGCACGCCCGCGGTGCTGTATCACAACAACGGCGACGGGACGTTCACCAACGTGACGAAGGCCGCCAGGATCTTCCAGCCCAACGGCAAGAACCTTTCCGTCGGGGCGTGCGATTATGACAACGACGGCTGGCCCGACCTGTTCGTCGCCAACGACGGCGTCGAGGCCTACCTCTATCACAACAACCGCAACGGCACCTTCACCGACGTAGCGATGACCGCTGGCGTGGCACTGACCGCCGACGGCGGGACGATGGCGGCGATGTGCATTTCGCACGGGGATTACGACAACGACGGGAACCTCGACCTCTACATCTCGGACTTCCAGGCCGTCCCCGACCGCGTCTTCCGCAACGACGGCAAGGGCTTCTTCGACGAGGTGAGTGACGAGGTGGGCATCGCCGAGCCGACCCGGTCGGTGCTGAGTTTCGGCGGCGGTTTTTTCGACTACGACAACGACGGGTGGCTCGACATCTTTATCGCCAACGGCCACGTCTACCCCGAAGTCGAGCAGGCCACGCCGGGCGTTCGTTACAAGCAGCTCAATCAGTTGTTCCACAACGACGGCACGGGCAGATTCGTTGAGGTCACGAAAACTTCCGGCAACGGTTTCGCCACCCCTCGGGCCGCGCGCGGTGCGGCATTCGCCGATTTCGATAACGACGGGAATGTTGACGTGGTCGTTGCCAACAACAATGACCCGCCGCTGCTGCTGCGCAATTCAGGGGCTGCCGGCCACCACTTTCTTAACTTCAAGCTGGTCGGCACAAAAAGCAACCACGACGCGACGGGGGCGCGGGTCAGAGTGCGCGCGGGCGGGCTCACACAGATTCGCGAGATAGCTGCCGGTGGCAGCTACTTCTCACACAGCGACCTGCGCGCTCACTTCGGTCTGGGGAAAAACAGTCGTGTCGAGAGCGTGGAAGTGTCGTGGCCGAGCGGCGCGCGCCAGACTTTTCGCAACGTGGAGGCGGACAGGTTTTATCTGATCGAGGAAGGGAAGGATCAGATTCAGTCGCAGAAGACGGGGCGGCCGGTCGTCAGACGCTGAGCAGAATAGAAAGGCGTCGGCAGCGGGAATCAGTCGGAGGTGACAAGGGCCGTATGAATCAGTTCCTGACATCATCTTTTTGTCGCGCAGTAAGTCATTGCAAACAGGTGTTGCCGGTTATCGAATTAACCTGTTAGCTTACCGTAAGGCTATTGAATCTCTCCCGGGAGAGCGAGTAGCTTCCGTCTGTCGCTGCTTCACGGCCAGCCCATCATCAGATCGGCCTTCGGACAGTGATGGCCGGAGTAACAATCACAGGCGGGGGCGGCCGAACGTCATCACCGTCTGATCACTTCAACATCAAATTACCAGGCTTGCATGAAAAACAGAAAAATTGCTTTGCTCGGTTTGATTCTGTTTTGTGCCTTGCAGGGCGCCGCTCAAACCAACATGACATCCGAAAGTCGTCACAATCTGCTGCCGGTGCCGGTGGCAGTTCAGTTCAAGCCGGGTCGCCTGGCGATCACGAAATCGTTCTCCGTCGCGGTCAGGGGGCATCAGGATAATCGGGTGATGGCGGGCATTGACCGCGCGGTCAGGCGGCTGGAAGGCCGGATCGGGATGGAACTGGCGCGCGGGCTCGCGGACGATGCCGCAACGGCGACGCTGCTCGTCGAGTGTCAGGGGCCGGGCCAGGACGTGCCCTCGCTCAATGAGAATGAATCCTACTCGCTCGGAGTCTCGGAGCGTCAGGCCGTGCTGAATGCGGCAACGGCAGTCGGAGTGTTGCGCGGGCTCGAAACGTTCCTGCAGTTGCTCGGCAGCGACCGCGACGGGGATTTCATTCCGGCCGTCAGCATCGAGGACAAGCCGCGCTTCCCCTGGCGCGGGCTGATGATTGATTCGAGCCGCCACTTTCAGCCGCTTGAGGTTATCAAGCGCAACCTTGACGGGATGGCGGCGGTCAAGCTCAACGTGCTGCACTGGCACCTGGTTGATGATCAGGGCTTCCGCGTCGAAACCAGCAGGTATCCGAAACTCTACCTGCTCGGGTCCGACAAGCTCTACTACACGCAGGATCAGGTGCGCGACGTCATCGCTTACGCCCGCGACCGGGGCATCCGCGTCGTCCCGGAATTCGACATCCCAGGGCACGCGACGAGCTGGCTGGTCGGTCACCCCGAACTCGGCAGCGCGCCGGGGCCATATCAGATCGAGCGGCAGGCAGGGATCTTTGAGCCGGCCCTCGACCCGACCCGCGAGGAAGTTTACAAGCTCCTTGACGGTTTCCTGGGCGAGATGGCCGGGCTCTTCCCCGACGCTTACATTCACATCGGCGGCGACGAGAATGAAGGCAAGCAGTGGGACCGCAACCCGCAGATCCAGGCCTTCATGAAGGCGAAGGGGATCAAAAACAATCACGAATTGCAGGCCCACTTCAACAAGCGCATCGCGCAGATCCTGAAAAAGTACAACAAGAAGATGATCGGCTGGGAGGAGATTCTGCACCCCGAACTTCCCCGGGACATCGTCGTCCATTCGTGGCGCGGCCCGGCGGCGCTGGCCGAGGCCGCGAAGAAGGGCTTCAGCGGCATCCTCTCGGCGGGCTATTACATTGACCTGATGTTCCCGGCTTCGGAGCATTACGCCGTTGACCCAATCGCTGCCAACAGCGGGCTCAGTGAACAACAGGCCGCGCTCGTGCTGGGCGGCGAGGCGACGATGTGGAGCGAGTACGTCAGCCCGGAGACGATTGACTCACGCATCTGGCCGCGCACCGCCGCCATCGCCGAGCGCTTCTGGTCGCCGCGCACGGTCACCGACGTTGACGACATGTACCGCCGCCTGAAAGTGATCAGCATCCAGCTGGAAGAACTGGGGCCGATGCATGAAAGGAACACGCCGGTGCTGCTCCGCCGGCTGGCGAAGAGTCACGACATCAAGCCGCTCAGAACGCTGCTCTCGGTGATCGAGCCGGTCAAAAGGTACAACCGCGGCAGGCTGCACCCCACGACGATGCTCAGCCCGCTCACGAGTCTGGTTGACGCCGCCCGCCCCGACGCCGAAGCCGCCCGCCCCTTCGCCGCGCTCGTTGACGGACTGCTCGCCGACGCGCCGCGCTTCCAGACGAATCAGGAAAGCCTGCGGGCAATGCTCACCGAGTGGCGCGACCTCCGCCCGACAATTGATGCGATGATCAGTCGGTCTGCCGCCCTGCGCGACGCCGAACCGTTCGCCAGGGATTTATCAGAGCTTGCGACGGCGGGCCTCGAAGCGCTCTCACACCTGTCCGCCGGGACTGCCCCGTCGCAGGAGTGGCGCGAGGCGAAGATGGCGATGATCGCACAGGCCGCGAAGCCGAAAGCCGCGCTCGAATTCGTCATCCTCTCCGGCGTCAGACAACTGGTGATCGCGGCGGCCGAAGCGCCGCAACTCAAAACGACCCCGCAGGCGGAATGGATCAGGCGGGTCAAAACGCTCGCCGGCGAAAAGAACTCTGAATCAGGCAACTGATTTCCCCGGAATCAGACATGAAACTCACACCCTTCGACTGGATCGTCATCGCGGCGTACTTCCTCTTCAACCTGGGCATCGGCCTTTACTACGCGCGCCGGGCGCGGGGCAACACGAGCGAATTCTTCCTCTCGGGCCGCGACGTCCCGTGGTGGCTCGCGGGGACTTCGATGGTCGCGACGACGTTCGCCGCCGACACGCCGCTCGCCGTGACCGGATTTGTGGCGAAGAACGGGATCGCCGGCAACTGGCTCTGGTGGAATATGGTGATGAGCGGGATGATGACGGTCTTCCTCTACGCGCGGCTCTGGCGGAGGGCCGGGGTGATGACCGACATAGAGTTCGCCGAGCTGCGCTACTCGGGCAAACCCGCCGCGTTCCTGCGTGGCTTCCGCGCGCTCTACCTCGGGCTGCCGATCAACTGCATCATCCTCGGCTGGGTCAATCTGGCGATGATCAAGATTCTGCGCGTCACGCTGGAAGTTGATGAACGGACGGCCATCCTGATCGTGATCGGTATGCTGCTGTTCACGGCTTTTTATACGACCATCTCAGGGTTGTGGGGCGTGCTGGTGACCGACCTGTTTCAGTTCGTGCTGAAGATGGGCATGGTCATTCTGCTGGCCGTGCTGGCCGTCAGGGCGGTCGGCGGCATTGACGCGCTGAAGCTGAAGATCGCCGCTCTCGATGCGGCGGGCGGGCAGCAGGGATCGCGGCTGGCGTTTTTCCCCGACATGGATTCGGCGTGGATGCCGCTCGTCACGCTCTTCGTTTACCTCGGCGTCAACTGGTGGGCGAGCTGGTATCCCGGGGCCGAGCCGGGCGGCGGCGGTTATGTCGCGCAGCGCATCTTCTCGGCCAGGGACGAGCGGCACGGGCTGCTCGCGACGCTCTGGTTCAATATCGCGCATTATGCGCTGCGCCCCTGGCCGTGGATTCTGACCGCGCTGGCTTCGCTGGTGCTGTACCCGAATCTGGTTGATAAGGAATCGGGCTACATCAGAACGCTCATGGATCCGAACATTTTCCCGACGTGGCTGCGCGGCTTTATGCTCGCGGCTTTTGCGGCGGCGTATATGTCAACCATCGGCACGCAGCTCAACTGGGGCGCGTCGTACGTGATCAATGATTTCTACCGCCGCTTCGTCCGGCGCGACTCGGGCGAGGGCCATTACGTTTTTGCTTCGCAAATCGTCACCGTGCTGCTGATGTTTGTTTCGCTCGTCGTGACCTTCAACCTCAGCTCGATTGGCGGGGCGTGGAAATTATTGCTCGTGACTGGCGCGGGCACAGGCACTGTGCTGCTGCTGCGGTGGTTCTGGTGGCGCATCAACGCCTGGTCTGAAGTTTCGGCGATGATCGTCGCCGCCGCCGTCTCGCTCTTCCTCCAGCTTTATCTCAAATGGGACAGCGACAAGCCGAGGGATTTCGCTTACATCATGCTGATCACTGTCGGGATCACAACTGTCGTCTGGCTCGCGGTGACTCTGCTGACCGCGCCGGAGCCAAAAGAGAAGCTGATCAGCTTCTACCTCAGGGTGCGCCCTGAAGGGCCGGGCTGGAAGCGGATTGCCGCTCAGGCGGGCGCGAGTAAGACAGGCACGGGTGAGAGTCTGACGGCACAGTTCGTTAACTGGATCCTCGGGTGCGTTCTGATTTACGCCTCACTGTTCGGCCTCGGCAAACTCATCTTCAAGGAGTGGCTCCCAGGTATCATCTATACTGCCATCGCCGTCGTCGCCGCCGTGCTGATCTCGCGGAGCCTCGCGCGCAGCGGCTGGCAGAGCGCGGCGACTGACGAGTCGGGCTATAGTCCTGCCATCGGCACTACTGACTGAACCCGCAGTCCGAACCGCCTTCGACAATAATTCTGCGACCGTCAATGAATCGAGGCGGCTTACGCCTGGGAGCGCGGGCGTCCCGCCCGCCCGGCTTGTCGGGCAAGGCCTGATGGAATTCGCTCGGGCTTTGATTCCAAGCTGGGCGGGACGCCCGCGCTCCCAGGGGGGCAGACGCCACGATTTATTTACAGCAGTAATTTTTACGAAGGTGAAGAAAACCATGAAACGGTTCACCCCAAAACCCACCCGGCTATGAATCAGCCCGCTTCTTTCTTTGTCTTCTGCCTGGTGTAAATCCGCCGGAAACGCCCGGATTAGTAATATTCCTTGAAGGGACACTCAGGCCCCGTCTGATTCAGCCAGCATGGGCACTATGCTGAGAGCATCACTCTGGTGATCTTCTCAGGATCAGTGTCATTGCGCTCAGATGGTCAGCAAAACTTCAGCTCGCCCCAGGGGACACCCGGCAGATGAAAAACGCCTTCTTCCAATTAATGCTCGTCGCTGCCTGCGCACTGCTCGCCTGTGCCGCACTCGTTCTGCATCACACGGCGTCAGCCTCAGGCGCGGGCATCAGCCTCACGACTCTCGGCACGGCTTACACGCAGAACTTTGACACGCTCGCCAGTTCAGGCACGTCCAGCGCTGTCCCCGCCGGCTGGGCTTTCAGCGAGTCGGGAACCAACGCAAATACAACCTACACTGCCGGCACAGGCTCCAGCTCGACGGCTGATACCTACAGCTTCGGCGCAACGGGCAGCACGGAGCGGGCCTTCGGCGGGCTGCGAAGCAGCAGCCTCGTTCCCACCATCGGCGCATGCTTCACCAACGACACCGGCAGGCAGATCACGAAGCTGCCTCCCTGTGCAAATGAGTCAAGATTATTGGTTTGAGAATAAAGGGTTTGTAGGCGAGAGCCAGCCACAGACAAGCATTCGGGCCACTTTGCGGGCCACACCCGCCGAATCAGCATCAATCCCCACCATCCCCTTCAGCATGCATTTCGAGAGCTTCAATCCGCGCCGTGAGCTGAGCAATTGTCTGGTGCATCTCGCGCTGCGTTTTGGTCAGTGCCTCAACCTCCGGGCTAACGCGTTTATGATCTGAATCCAGATCACCCCAATGGACCATTGCAAGCGCCATATCAGGTGAACTGCCCGGGTTGCCGGATGCAGCTTTACCGTCTTCAGATCTGGCGATAACTGAATAACGAATACTCGAATTTTCCGGGCCGGCATCAAGGACTTCGACCAAGACTTTTTGAATGCCCCCGTCCTTTGCGTTGCGATAACAAGTGAACGTTTTCCGTTCGTAGGCTTCGAAGAACTTCCCAAACTTCTTGATCACAGCAACTAATTCAAGGTCCGACATTGATAATTACTCCTCATTGTATGGGTTTCCGAAGTTTGAGTTTCGCCCCGTTGCACAGATCCGCCTGAGAGTTGGCTTCCTGAATCGCGGTCAGCATTTCCCCCTGAACCTCAGCGATCCGCTGCGCCAAGGCAGTGAAGCCCGTCGCGTCAAACTCGAAAGCCAGATGCACACCCCCGGCAGAATATCCAACCGAACGGCCAGCCATATCTCTGGCTTCTTTCAGCAACTCGCTGCGTTCTTGAGCCAGCATCTGCGCCCGCTCCATCTGAGTGACGTATTGCCTTGACGCCTGCCTGTCCCTCTTAGCCTTGTCGCGAAGGTTTTCCAGCCAGCTCAAAAGATCACCAGTGGGGATCAGGATCTTCGATCCGGCCATTCGCGCCTTCAGATTGCCGGCATTGATTTCCTGGCGGATGAAACTCTCTTCCACCCCGAGTGCCGCGGCTGCCTCCTTGCAGTTGAAGGCAAGCTTTTCAATCGGCCGCTTCTTCCTCGCGGTCTTGGCCTTCTGCTCGGCCAGTACAGCGTCCCTGATTTCAGTGATGCGGCTCATTCGTCAGACTTCTTCTTAGGAGTTCTTGCAACTACTTTCTTCCTGATTTTTCGCTTTGGGGCTGATTGACCTGACTCCTTTTTAGTGTGAAGGAGATTACCAAGTTGAGGAACTTTCAAGCTGCTCGGCTCAGGCATACGGCTAATTAAAACTGGTGATTCTATAACTGGCGATTCCCGGAATTGAATTACCGGAATATGGATATTATCGAACAGTGTCGCATAATCAATTTTACTGAAATCGTATTTCCCGAAGTCGAAGAGGGGTTTAGGAGTTGCTGCATCTGTCAGAGATTTTACCCGCTTCTCGAGTTCCTCTTTTTGCTGTTTCGTGATTTCCAGCTTTTCAACCTCCGCTTTCAAGTCGGCAGCCAATTTATCGTGTTTGGCTATTGCCTCGTTGTATTCCCGCTCTTTAATTCCAAGCTGCCCTTTGAGGAATCGAATGTATGACCCCATTTCATCAGCGCTCCCGGCCAAACGATTGAAAATGACCGAAAATTGCGCAAGGATCACATTGTTTAGGTCATGTGGATAGCTGAACTTGTGATCAATTTCCGCCCAGCCCTCTTCAAATATTGTCCTGACTTGAATTTCTGCAACGAACTGATCAACTGATGGCTGGGATTTGACCAAGTAGTGAATTGACCGGTAGCCACGCGGATGCTCTTTTATTTTGCAACCTTCCGCCTTGAACTGCTGCGTGAGTTCTTCCGGATCACCTTTCCTCACATTGGCAATCGGCTTTTCCTTCAGCTTCCAAGTGCCTTTTATGAATGTGTGAATGGGCCTCCAATCTTCCTTGAAAAGGTGCATTGCTCTGATCCCGATCAGATCTGTGATTGAGTCCCTGTAATTATCAGGTGTAATCGTCAGCGAAGGATCATCTAGCTTCTTTCGAATTATTTTTGCCACCAAGTGTTCAGGGTCTTTGATCCGGACTTTCAGGGAGTGGACTTCATTCACCTGTCGCAATCGCTCAGCGATATAGTTCGCTGTTGGCAATAAATTTGGGGTGTTGCTTGAATGGTCCAGATGGATTTTGTTGAGATCCTCCCAACTCAGTCCGGTTTTATCAAGCGCGTCTTCAGGCAAGTTGAAGTTCTTGAGCAAAGTCTTTTGATCCATGGTCAAATAGCCTTCTTTTTCGCTGACTTTGAGCTATTGGGCTTCTTGGAATTTGCCGGGCGCCCGCCTTTGTCCGGCTCATAATTCAGGACGTCAGCCGTCTTCAGAAATCTTTTCCCAGCAATTGTCAGGAAAGGCAGCTTTCCGCGGTCCAGCAAATTCACGATTGCCTGCACCGAAACGCCCCGCAGTCGGGCCGCTTGGGCAGGCGTAATCAGGTTCTCCAGTTCGTTGCTTGCCATATTACAGCATTGTAGCCATCCTGTGTACTTTGTCAATTGCTTTAGACAATTCATCCATCGCATTGGCCAGAAACCGTTATTAAAAGCCATCGGCGGCCTGTCAGGCAATAAAATAACCTCTTGAGTAGCTACACAGGTTATGGTAATATCCTCTCTGTCAGAGATTGATACTTCAACGACTGGAGGAAACAAAATGGTCAGACTCGAAAACAATCAGCAGTTCAGGAAGGCGGCAGAGAGGGCGGCGAAGAATCACAACTTCGTGGTTCGCGTCAGTGATGGCCAGTACCGGGTTCACAGCGGCGTCAGCTCGAATGACTATCTGGTGTCCTTCTTCAAGGGCGGGGACGGCAAGGCTTGGGCGAACTGCACCTGCATCGCCGGGCAGAATAACGCCGCCTGCCATCACGTGGTCAGCGCCGGCTGGGTCCACAAGGGTATCGTGCGGATGGCGAAGAGGGCCGCATGAAACAAAGGGCTTGCCAGAGCGCCAACTCTGACAAGCCCCCTCCGAAAAGGAGTGATACTGAGACATCCGGATTTTATCACTCCTTTCATTTTTTGACTACCTGACAATGCCCCGTTCTGGTAGTCCTCACCACAAACAGAAAGGGAGATTATGAGGCAGAAAATTCAACAGCACTGGAAGTCGAATCTTGACGCGCCGTCGTTCGCGATCTGCGCCGGCGACACGCTCACTCTGGAAAATCTGCGCAAGCCGAAGCCCGGCGAACTGATCCTGCTGGGCATCTGGGATGCTGAGGAATACCTGCACATCGGCGAGTATCAGGGGCCGGCTGGTAACGGCTGGCGATTTCTGATGGAAGACGGTGAGGTGCGCGACTTCAGGCCGGAGCAGATCAGGCTGAAGGGGCGCGTCGTGTACGTGGATGCGTTCGCCGGGATCACTGAGATTGATTTTGCGGTTGCGGCTTGAACTATCGCGACAGGGCAGCAGGAGCAGAGGGCGGGCTTCCGGGCTCGCCCTTTTCAATTTTGGAGGGCAGATCAAAATCAGCTTGATTTTAATCAGTCTGCATTGTAGAGTCTGCAATATGGTATTCTCCAACGGAGGTAATTCAATGGGAAAAAGAAAAGGAAAGTCAGAGAGCCCTAAAGCATCAAAGGGGCGGAAGAAGATAATAGGTCCAATAGCTGCATCAGATTTGTTCATTTCGTATGCCTCGGATAAAGAAGAGACTGGCAAGTCATTACCATCCGAGGTTACACAAGAGCGTGCTGAACAGGCGTGGAAGGCGTTTCTTGATACAACTCTGTTGATTTCGAACAAACTTAGTGAAGAACACGAAACGTTACCAGTGAAGGAGAATAAGGAGGTCGCCAACCCCGCATCACCAATCAGACGTACACCAATTGCTGGCAACCTGTTTCTGATGCTGCTGCCTGCTGCTGATCGCGAGGTTTACGCGGGCGATCTGGCCGAGGAGTTCCAGACTTGGGTTAATCAGTATGGATTGAGGACAGCACAGTTATACTACCTGAAAGATTGCGTTACTTTTGCTTGGCCAATTATCAGGTTTTGGGGAAAGAAATTTGCAAAATGGATCACCTTCATCGCTCCGCTGCTGGAAATTTTGAGGCGAGCGATGCACTGATCAATTGCGATCCATTTTTCTTGTTCATTAGGTTTTTCTGGGAAGATTTACAGTTATGGGTACTGATAAAAAATACAGTTTAGGCGAGTTTGAAGAATTAGTTTTGCTGGCAATTATCAAACTGAACAATCACACATATGGCGTCCCGATCCGTGAGGAACTTGAAGCGGCCGGCCGAGCCGTCACGGTCGGGGCGCTTTACACAACCCTCGACAGACTTGCAGACAAGGGTTACATCAAGTCCCGAGACGCTGATCCGACTCCTGAGCGGGGGAACAGAGTAAAGCGTTATTTCAAGGTCACCGGCTTAGGTGTGCAGGCTCTGCGGCAAGCGGAACTGGCGCGCCGCAGCCTCGTTCCTTCACTGAAGAAAGCCTTGGCGTGAAAAACTTTTCGATCAATGTTTATGGGCTTTCTGCGCTGGAGGGAATTTTGATGGTTGTCTGAATAGGCGGATTTGGTAACCTGCTGCTGTTTGGATACCGATGATGAGCAGGAAGGCCGGGCAGATTTATGGCTGAATCTGTCCGGCCTTCTTCTTTGCAGCACTGATCAATTGATCAGAGAACTCACCTCCGGCGACGGGACAGATGAATCATATGCTTCATCCAGATCCATCGCGTCATAACACTTCCTGACGCAGGCGTAGCAGATCGCCCCATCCTGCCCGTCAAACATCCTCACGTGATCAGCCTTCTGCCTGCCGCACAGCGCGCATTTGGCAGTCTTCTCCGAATGAGCCTTCATGGCCTCAATCGTCGGCCTGAAAGAATTCATCAGGTAATAAAGTCTCTCCGGACCATATAAGAGGGCATGCCGGTTTGCCTCTTCAATGATCGCGAGCGCTTTTTCGTAATCCCGCGACAATTGCGCCTCCCCGCAGCGCCTGAAATAGTCCCGGATCAATACTTCATCAAGTTCTTTTTCGGTCATAACTGAAACCGTCAGGAGATCAGGAACATTGTGATGATCCTCGGCCGGGACAGTGATGCAGATCGTGGTTGATCTTCAGAGGGCACATGCTCAGGTCGTGCTGCCAGAGCTGAAGACTCTGAACAGGAGATCATCGCGCGGATCGCCTGCTCGGCCCTTTTCTTGTCATCCGAACGTACCGACTCATCGTGCAGGATCTTGAAATGCTGCTCGTACCGGCCCATCTCTTCCAGCAGCCGGGCTTCGGTCCCGGCAGTATCCTGACCGTGCCAGCCGACCTTCGGGGTCAGCTCCGCGATTGATTTTTCCAGCAGCTCGGACTTCGCCTTTGCCTTTGCGTATTCATCCGGCGTGGTCGTTTCGTAGCGCGCATTCCTGAGCCAGATTTCCGTATTTTCAAGCTCCTCCCTCAGCGAGCGGAGTTGCCCCTGCATTTCCCGCAGTGTGGCGCGCCGCTGCTCCAGACGCTGATACAGGCTGCCCAGCTCGCTCTCCGGGGGCAGCTCTGAAAGAGTAATTCGCTTGTAAACGTCAGGCTTCGATTTCATTGAAAACATGATTGCTCCTTCTGTGGTTATGATTTTTCGACGTCAACTTTCAGCCTCGCGTTCGGCAGGAGCCGCTTCAGCTCCACCGGGTTGTGACGCTGTTGGAAAATGGCAGCCAGATTGCCGCCCGGCTGAGTATCGCGGCGATGGTACGGATTGGGCACGCCGACGCTGTACAGGGCAGAAGCTCCCATCATCTGGTAGAGGATGGCGTGATCCACCCTGTTCGCGAACCAGCAGGCCAGTGACGCGGCCAGCACCAGATCGTCATGCTGGCCATCGCGCCAGGTGCCGTATGTGTCGTGCGCATTCTCAGTGATTTTCACCTTGAAGTTCTGCAGCTCGTTTACCAGCAGCTGAGTCTCGGGCAGGCCTGCGGCAACCTTCAGCCGCTGCGACTGCAGCAGCACCTGAATGGCGGCAACCAGATTCCGCTTCGGCACGCGCCAGTAGTTGCCCTCGCGGTTCTCCGTGTCGCCGCCCGTGATCGTTACTGCATGAATGTGATCGCTTCGAGCAATCAGGCCCGGGTGAGCCCTCACCAGATCAACCACCGCGCGCCCAACGCCGGTGGCATCCAGAATCAGGTTTGTATCTGCCGGCGCCATCGCCAGCTTTTTGGCCAGATCCTTCACGATCTCGGGGTAAGCCGTGCCCAGCGGGTAACGCTTCATCTGCACGACCTGATGAAGGGCATCCTTGCCGCTGCCCTGACGCTGAAGCACGACTACGGCCGTTGAATCCTGCGCCTGGCCAAGATCAACGCCGACGAAGAAGGATGCAGTTTGTTCAGCCTGACTCATGCCGTTGCCCCCACCAGCCCAGCGGCTGGATGCTCGGATCAACCGCCGCCTGGATGTCTTCCCAGCGGAACACCTGATCAGTTGTGTCAACGAACTCACACAAATACTCCTGCCGGAATGACCGGTCGCCGATTGCCCGCCGCTCCTCTTCGAGCCATTCCTTCGGGATTCGCGGGCAGTCGTAAGCCGTGATCTTCACGCGCTCCCACCTGTCGCCGCCCTGCGACCATTCCCGGTGGAAAAAGCCTCTCTTGCCGAACGGAGTTGAGAGCAGAAGGATCCGCCCGCCGCTGACCGCCAGCATCGGGCGGATGGCGTTATAAAGATCATCAAGCACCCGGCTGGCCTCATCCACAACCAGCAGTGTGACGCCTGAGAAGCTCCGGATCGTCGCTTCCTTGCCCGGGAGACACACAATCCGGCTACCATTCATGAACTCAACTCTCAGCGCGCTTTCATCGCCGATTGGCACAGGCAGCGTGATCAGCGAAGCCAGGGCAAACTTAAACTTACGGAACAGCTCCTGCGACTGCCTGAGTGACGGCCCGAGCAGCAGGATCAGCGAGCCCGCCGTGTAAAGGGCCGTGTGCAACGCCTTCACCGCCGCCACGGTGGATTTCCCGCTCTGCCGCGAACAGAGCAGAATAATCTGCTTTGAGGTTGAACGGAGTAGCTTCTGCTGCCACGGATCAGGATCAATCCCAGCGCGCCGCGCCAGCTCAACCGGGTCAGCTTCTTCGACCCGCTGACGTCGCTTCAGCACGTTTCTGGCTGCCTCCAGCAGCAGCGGATTCAATTGTGACGTGTCAGTCAGCATCGTCCGTGTGCGCCGTTTCGATCAGGCGTCTTGCTTCGGCCAGGACTTCGTGAAGGTCCAGCCCGTTCAGCTGCGCCAGCTGCCGCCAGTCCAGCAGGCTCATATCAATGTCGAGCGCCTGCCGCGGCTTGCCTTCGATCCGGTCAAGCAGCTCGCGAATCGCCGGCACTTCGCCTGCTTCGGCCAGGCTGATTAGCTTCTCGGCAATCGCTTCGGCGTGCGTGCGTGAGCGGTCATCCGGGCAGTCTTCCCCGAGCTGTCGGCGCAGGGCATCCACGACCGAGCCGCGGCGCCCGTTCGGGTTGCCGGATTCCCCGGGCTTGAATCGGCTGTCCGATCCCTCAGTATTCCCGGGGGCAAACTGGCCGTTTGACCGCCTGCTCACCGCCTGTTTCCCGGTCTTTTTCCTCTTTCCAGCCATGGCCTCAGGTCCCCAGAATCAGTTTCAACTCTCGCTTGTTCCGAGCGGCGCGGGTGATGAATGTCCGGTCGCCCCTTCCCTGGGCCTTGTCCAGCGCATCCTCCAACTCCTCGTCCCCGATGGCGGCAATGACCGTGATCCCCTGCGAGGCGCCTGCAACTCCCGCACCTGATGAGCCGGTCAGCGCACCCACCAGACCGCCGCTCTGATAACCCCGCTTCGCCGCCGCATGCAGCTGGCTCAATACGCCCACGCCAAGGTTCTCGACTGCCGGAGCAGAGAAGACGAACTCTCGCCCGTGGACGATCCCGGCCGGCGCCATCGTGCTACCGAATCCGGTGAAGCCGCCGTCTTCAAATCCGAACAGCTTCCTGATCCGCGCCAGCGGGTCAATCGCGGGCAGCTGCGCATCCTTCGCGAGCAGAATGCTCAGCAGCCTGCCGAACACGCCGCCGCCGAAACCGCTCCGCTCCTTTACGCCGAAAGCCTTCGCGAGCCCGAGGACGCCGCCACCGGCAAACGCGCCCAGGAACCCGCCGCCGCCCGACCCCGCACGCTGCGCCAGCCCGTGCAGCAGGCCCAACTGTGGCACGCCCAGCGCCTGCACCGCCCGCTTGTTGAAGACGAACTCGCCGCGATGCACAACCCCTGCCGGCCGCGTCCGGTCACCGAATCCCGTGAACCCGCCGTCAGCAAAGCCGCCGCCGAACAGCGCGCCGATGCCCTTCCCGATGAACCCGACGACCGAACTCAGCCCCTTCCCGATCCCGCCCGCGATCGAAGAGAACACGCTGCCCAGACTGCTCAGCAGGCTGCCGAAGATCGAGCCGAACTTATCCACCACCCCGCCGAAAATCCCTTTCAGCTTGTCGAAGAAACCGCTGAAGAAGTTTTTGAACTTCTCGACCAGCCCCTGGAAAGGGCTTTCGCCCCCGGCCCCGCCCGGCACGTCCTCGCCCTCGACCCCGGCCGCCACGTCGGCCACCGGCACGCCGAATCCGGTCTGCTGCTGTTGCTTCCTGCCGCCCGTGAAGATGCCGATGATCGAATCAATCAGGCCGCCCCGCTGCTGCTGCCCGCCGCCCCCCTGACCGCCCTGCTGCCTCTTGCCGAAAATGGCATCAACGATGTTCTCAGCCGCGATCCGCTTGACCTCCGCGATGATCGTGTTGGCCAGCTCGCTGAAAAACTGCCCGACGCTTTTGATCTCCGTCCCCAGCCGCTCCAGGACATTCAAGAGCCCTTCTTCGGCTGACCTCTTGATCCGGCGAAAAGCCGATTCCGTGTCAATCGTCAGCTGCTCTAACGCGAGCTTCCGAGTTTCCAGAACAATCACTTCTTCTGATTCCGCACCGGTCAGCTCCTTCTGCTTTTGAATTTGGGCATCAAGCTTGGGCAGCACTTGCGCCACGTATGCCCTCTGCAACTCCAGCAGTTCCTTTCGGGCCTGGCGCTCTGTAATCACCCCTTTAGCCAGATCGTTCTGCACACCGACTTTTGCGAAGTCCAGCTGTGCCCCGATATTTGAAACCTCTCTGGCCGCATCCCTGACACCTGCTTCCTGCTTCAGCGCCCTGATTAAATTCAGGATCGCTTTGACCTGTTCGGAGAATTCACCGAACTCGGCTTTGGTGCGCTTCAGGATGTCGGCAAAGCGGTTGTCAATCTCAGCATTCGCCGCCCCCAGGTCCTGACCCGTCACCCTCAGGAATTCGACGCTGATCTGATCCAGCTCGTTCTTCAGATCACGTGCTGCCTTGATCCTCGCCCGCGCGTTGGCAGCCGCTTCAGCCTCGCCCTTCGCTTCGGCCTCGTTGATCTTCGTCTCCAGCCCGACGATCGCGGCATTGGTGCGCAGCCTTTCCGCCTCAGCTTCGGCCCTGATCTTTTCGGCCTCACCCTGTTTCGTGGCTTTGGCCAGCCGCTCGCGCTCGCTTAAGTCAATCGCAGCGAGCTTTGCCCGCTCAGCTCTGATCGCCGCTTGGAATCCTTCGATCTCCTGCTTCACCGCCGCGGCCTGTAGCCTGGCCATCTCGTCATAGAACTGGCTCAGCGAGATCTGCCGGTCCTCGAGCTGCTGTTGCAGGATGCGCGTCTCTTCGCTCTGAGTCGCTTTCGCCAGCGCAACCTCGCGGTCAGCAAATGCCTTCTCCAGCGCCAGTTCTGCCTCGCGCAGCTGCTTCTGCGCGCCGGCATCGCTGACCGGCTTCGGCCCCTTCTTCTCCTTCACCGGCCGCGGCCTGCCTTTGATGCTGACGCCGCTCTCACTGCCCAAGCCCGCCCGGGCCACGTCGCTCAGAGGCCGCACGGCCCCGAACTCATCCGTCAGTGAGATCGTGGAAGCACTCCTGAACGCACTCCCGATGTTCCGCACGCCCGCACCGATCCGGCTGACCGAATTCTCAAAGCGCGCGGTCGTCGTCTTCACAAAGCTGTCAATCGTATTAGCAATAGCCTGCGCCGCGTCACCCACCACCGGAATGAAAGAGACGGCCTTCGCCATCAGCTTCACCGCCGCCGCAATCGGCTCAAGCAGTGCCAGCTGGAGCGCCGAACCGAGCGCCACCACCACGTTGAAAAGGACGTTCAGCCCCTCGCGGATCTGCCCGACAATGATGGACACCAGCCGGAAAGCCGCTGCTGTTGCCTTCACCCCTTCGCCCCAGGTCTTCGTATTGCCGAGCGCGCCGAACAGATCAGTGACTATCCCGCCCAGATTCTCCAGAATCTTCTGGCTGAAAATAATGATCTGCGTCACCTCCGACTGATGCTCTTTCAGGAATTCGGAGACTGATTTGAGCCCGCCGACAACGAAGTCAATCAGCTTCGCGATCTCCGCGCCGCTCGTGTTGAAAATCTGCGTCAGGGTGTCCGTGATCCCTTTGAATGAAGATGAAATGCTGCCCGTCGTCTGATCGAAGATCTGGGGCAGCACGCTGTTGATCTTGTCACGCAGCTCATCAAACAAGCCTTTCGTCACGCTGGCCGCGATCAGCTGCCCGGCCTGATCAAGATTCGTCGCAGCCGCCTGGAAGGTCTGCGCCATGAGCTTCCCGCTGGCCGCGGCCACCTGGAGCTTTTCATCAAGGAATTCGGCCAGAGTCCCGAGCCGGACCGCGTTGTCAATGTCGGCCTTCGTAATCCCCAGCACGCGCGCGATCTGCGTATTCTTCGTGATGTCCCCGGTCAGCAGGCCGCGCAGCTCCTGCCCCAGCTGCTCAGCATGCCCCGTCAGCGGGATGATCACCTGCGACAGTGACACGGTGCTTTTTCTGATCTGATCCAGAGTGAGCCCGGCAGACAGTCCGGGCCCGACCGCCTGTAGGAAACCTTCGGAGAGTTGCTGGAACGTCAGCGGGGTCGTCAGCGCATCAACTTTCAGTTTTTTCATCTGATCATCAGCAACCCCCAAAGCGGCCGTCAGCGCGTCAATGCCCGTCAGTTTGATCCCCTGGGCATTGGCGATGTCCGAAACGCTGGCAATCGTTGTGGCCAACCCGAGCCTCAGCTGCTCCAGTTCTTTGTTGACCTGCACTCCGGCCTCACCGATTTTCGCCAGAAACCCGGCCCCGATCCCCAGCCCGGCGAGCGCGCCCACGACCGCGAGAATTGCCGGGTGAAGCCGGCTCACAGCTCCGACTGCGCTGCTGGCAGACCCCGCCACCCCACTGAGCGCATTGCCGGCGCCGCCTGCCGCACTGGTGAGCGAGCTGAAGCCACCACTGATATTTCGCACCGCACTGATCAGCGGAGAATTGCTGTACCTGGAGAGCAAATTCTGGAGTTGAATCTGACTGCGAACGGCTGCCAAAGATTGCCCGTTCACGCCGCTCAGTGCCCTTTCAAGCGTCCGAACAGCACCGCTGGTGTTCCCCTGAGCCTGCTGCAGCCGGGCTTGGGCAGATGCGAGCGAGAGGGCTTTCCTCTCTGCCGCCTCCGCTGCCTTCGCCTGCTTCTCCAGATCGCTGGCGTATTTCCGCGCTGCTGTGCCGGCCCGGTCAGTGTCACGGCTGACCTTCGAAACCGAATCGCCAGCCCGCTCTGCATCGCGCGCAGCGGTGCGCAGCCCGCGGAGTTCTTTCGACAGATCCGCTATGGATTTGATTCCGTTCAAAACAATGTCAATGCCAATGGTCCTGTCAGCCATTACCTTCCCCCTCCTTAGACGAGAACTTCCTCCATGATCTGGTGCAACAGTTGAACTGTTGCTTCGCAGGCCTGCGCCGCCCGCTCTGTTTCGGTCGCTTCACGCAAGCCGAATTTCCGCGCCAGCTCCGCGAATTCTTTTGAGGCAGCCTTTGCCGATTCACAGCTGGCGGTCAGCTCATCAAGCCGAGAAAAGATCAGCGCCCTGATCGCCGCCGTGACTTCATCGCGCTCTTTATTGAATTGATTCAAGGCGTCCATCGCCCGGCCCGAACGGATGGTCAGTTCATGCAGATCGTCGGCGCTCAAAGTCAGTGACTGCCCGCTGCTGCTGTTGCCGCTCTTTGAAAACAAATCCTTCAGCTTCATGCCGCGCTCCCTCCCTCTCAGGTTGGCTCAATCTCCAGCGTCTCGCCCTGCCGCAGTTCCTGAATCACCGCGCGAAGGCTGCGCCCCAGGTCATGCCAGTGAAACTTGATCGCATCAGGGTCAGGGTGTTCTGCTTCGAGCAGGGTCAGCATCCACTGAGCATCAACGCGGGCCTTGGCGAGCGCTGATAATGCTGGCTCTGTGGTTCCTTCCCCGACTTCTTTCACTGCAATCTCCCTTCGACTGACCACAGCCGACAGTGCGGACAGAAGTACGTTTCGGGTTCACGCTGCTGAAAGGTCATCGGCTGATGGCACTCCGGGCATTCATGCCGGGCCAGACATTCGGCCAGAACCTCGCGTGCTGGCTTCCTTCCCTGATCTTCTGAAGCAAGCGCTTCAATGATCGCCGGCTTGTGTTCGCGGATGGCGCTCCTCAACTCACCAGTCAGAGCTGACGCTGGAGTCACCCTGATGCCGTCACCTTCGACCATCAGGGCGAACCCACTGCGGCGTAAGTTTTCGATCATCGCTCTTGCGTTCATCAGATAACTTCCGAGTCCTCCGCTGAAAGTGCAGATAGGGTAGAAGCCATAGGGGGTTGCACAACTGCACTTTCAGTGGACACGTTCTTCGGGTGTCTTTTCTTCAGAGGAGAAAAGGCATCTGCCTTCAAAGACTCAACCTCCGTTTTTCGGCTTAACCCGTTGGTACGCGCAGAGTTCGGCGATAGTGCAGAAAATGCGGCACCTTTAGAGGCCTGCACTTTTGCACTATCGGTTTCATTTTCATCAGGCAAAAGTGCAGATGGCGCAGAACGCTCAGTTGCACTTTCCGCACTCTCTGCACTTTGGGTGAGTGGGGCGTAGACGCCATGCCTGATTTTCTGCAAGTGGCCGAGTTCTACGGCTTCCGAAAGTTGATCTTGGATGGTGCGCCGGCCGATTTTGTGCTGAGCAACGGCAAGGATGATTTCCGTCAGTCCCATTTCATGAGTCACAGCCTGAAGAATACGCTGATAGGTCGTAACCTGAGCCTCAGCCGGTTGCTCGGAGATTCTGAACCACCTTTTCTCTTTATCGAGCTGTAATCTAACATCAGCGGGTTTCTCCCCCTTGGCCTTCACGCAGGAAAGCGTCACCACGCCCTCAATCGCCGGATCAGGTGTCAGTATCCAGACCGCACGGGCAAAGGCTCCGCTGGCACTCGCCCCGCGTCCACGGTAGACACGCTCAGGTGACTGACTGTCTTCGGACCGCTTCCCGACGTGATGAAGAACAAGGATTGCCGCATTCGTCTGCCTCGCTAATTTTTGGAGTGGCTGCCAGATTCGGCGTTGTTGTTCTGCGTTGTCATTTTCGTTAAAGACGGGCCAGAGCGAGGCTAAAGTATCAATGATGATCAAATCAGCCTTGACGCGCAGAGCTTCTTGAGTGAGACGTAGTAAGTGATCTGGGCGAGTCAAAGCTAAAGATTCATTGTTTACCTCAGGTTCACAAACGATGTGCAGATTTTGCCCTGCCAAGATTGCCTCTTCGCGACTGAATGGCCCCGTCATCAGTTCAAGATCGCGTTGCAGGCGCGCTCTGCGAGTCTCACCGTCTACGTAAAGGACGCAGCGTGGTTCGGAGTCGTTTACTATGGGTGGGAACTTGTGTCCCACAATTTTTGAGAGTGACGCGTTCAGGGCGAGTGTGGTTTTCCCACCGCTAGGCAGCGAGATCATCAGCGCAATTTCACCACGTTCTACAGCGAAACCGATTGGTTCACCATGCTTGAATTCTTCCCTTGAGAAATCATCCCAAGACAAAGCTAAAGAACCGGATTGCGGCGTGCTATCGCGGTATAGATCTAAAGATGGCAAAGCTTCCGAGATTTCATTCACCAACTGAGTAACATTACAATCATCGGAGGACGCACGGTGAAACCAAGAGTCCGTGAGACGTGTGATTTTCCGCTGAAGGGAAGCTTCTTTGATCAGGTTGAAATAAGGGCCCAAATCTTTGGTTCGCGGAATCCCGTCTGCCAGTTTGCCTACTTCTGCTGCGAATTTTTTATACTGGCGCCGACTTTTCAGTCGTTCAATCAACAGGCTGGGGTGAGGAATCTCGCCGCGCTCGTGGATCTCCTTCGAAATCGAATAGACAGCACGGTGAAAGTCTGTCGTGAAGTCATCAGAATTCAGCGTGTTCACGACTTGAGCTAATTGCTCCTGCGACTCGTTTACATATGCAGCGCCGAGAGTTATTCGCTCGGGATCAGGACGGCTCTGAAGTTTGGGAATGTCAGCCATCGTACACCTCACTTTCTCCCCGGTGTTGTGCTACGACGGTTACATGAAATGCTGATTCCGGTTGAAGGGCCGGCTCGTCTTTAGTACAATCAATTTGCTCAATTAAGTTTTCTTGGAAGCCTTCCGCATTCACCGTGCGGGAGGCTTTTACTTTTATACTCATTCCTCGCCTCCTTTTATCCAATTCAGAATCGCCTCACCAGAAAACAGAGTTCGGCGACCAATACGTGTTGGCACTAAGCGGCCGGACTTCATTGCTCTGAAAACGGTCGCGTCAGAAACACGAATCGGGAAAGTCTCGAAGTCGTAAAATGCGGCTGAATTTATTGGGATTGGTTTTCTCGCAGTCCGCTGTTTTGATCTGCGGGAAGCAGCGACCTCTATTTTGGGCTTTTGGGAAACAGCCGGAGTTGGCATAAAATAGCAATGTCCTTTCTCCGCACCTCGTGCGGGGTATTGGTTTGAGGCCGCCAATCGCTTAGTTTTCCACGACCTGCGATTGGCGGTTTTCATTTTTGCTGGCTCTCAGGCCATTGCTGTTACATGCCTGAGGTATCAAATTCTTTGACTATCATAGTCAATTCGAAGAATACTGCAAGAGGGGAATTTTCCGACAAACCCTGTGTATTCAATCATTTATACACGCTATATAAACAATCGAATAATCGAACAGGATACATTCAGTCCTTAATTGATGAAGCCGCTCACCTTATGCTCACTGAACTGAGCATGAAATCCGTCCATTGCTTCAGCCGCCCGCCGCGCCGTGTTGTCATCAGCGTTGATGTACCTGAATGCGACGTTGAGAGTACGATGGCCTGACAGCCGCATCACTTCAGCAACCGGCATCCCTGACTGAATCCACCTCGTAATTGCGGTGTGGCGCAGATCGTGGGCATGCAGGTTTTCAATCCCCGCCTTCTGGCGGGCGGTCATGAATGACTTCTGGAAGTCACCCGAAGGGAATACCCTGTCGGTCGGTGCGGCTTTGAGCAGCGCCAGCCGCTCCAGCTCGGCTTTCAGGCGTACGGTGATCCCGACCTTGCGCTCCTTCAGTGTCTTAGTGGTTTCGCCTCGCACGTGTATCAGCCCCGAGCCCAGATCAACATCGCGCCATTCGAGCGCCAGCAGTTCACCCTTTCGCAGGGCCGTATCAACCAAGCCGATGACGATTGCGCACAGATGCGAGCGCTTCCCCGTGCAGACCGCGAGCAGCCTTTCTTCTTCCTGCCGTGTCAGAATGCGGTCACGCTGAGTTTCATTCGCAACACGAATCACGGATTCCCCCATCTCGAAGGGCGTGCGCGACAGCCAGCCCTGACGCTTGGCGAAGTTGAGGATGGCCCGCAGCAAGGCAAGTTCGCGATGCACGTTGGCCATACTGCGGTCAGTGCCGCGGTATGTCTTCGTCTGGAGGCGCGCTTCGCGGTACGCCTCCAGATCCGAGTGTGTGATGCCGGCAATCTTTCTGGCACCGAAGCTTTCCAAGAGGGCCTTCAGGTAGCCGCGCTGCACCTTGTATGAACGCAGGCCCGCCACGCGCTCTGTGCCCCGGATGACTGGTGGGATCAGCTTTCGCTCGGCGTAAATATCGGCCAGTTTCCTGAAGGTGAGCTTTGCCGCATCAACCATCCTGTCGCCGCCGATCTGCTCGAGCAGCGCCCCCCACTTCTTCAGCAACTGCCTGCCTTCTGTTTTTGTGGCGACCTTCTGCTTGCGGTAACGGCGCTTGCCGAGTGAATCAGTCCAAGTGATGCGTGCGACGTGATGGCCGCGCTCTTTATCATAGAAGACGTATCCGGATCTCTGTCTCATGTCTGTTACTCCCTTCCGGGCCACACTGACGGGTCACACTTGATCGTGAGTTCAGGATAGAGCGTGATAGCGCCGGAAGCAATAAAAGGCCGATGAATATTGCCTTTTGAGAGCATTTGACAGTTTGAGAAAGCTGCTGAAATAGAGGATTCACAGATCACGAAGCTCACGGTTGCTTACACCGGCGAGGAATGGCGACTCGGGTCACCCGGGCGCGCCGACCGTCTCGATTTCCAGTACAGCCTCAACGCCACCAGCCTGACTACCGGGACGTGGATTGATGTTGACGCGCTCGATTTTTCAACTCCGAACATGAGTACGACCGGGGCGAAAGACGGCAACAACGCGTCGAATCGCGCGAATGTCAGCGCGACCATTACCGGCATCGTCATCCCGCCCGGCGCGACTTTCTTCATCCGCTGGCTGGATTTCGACGCTTCAGGTTCGGATGACGGGCTGGCCGTGGACGATTTCTCGATTACGCCATTCACTACGCCAACGCTGACGATCAATGACGTGTCGGGGACGGAAGCTTCGGGCGGCGCGCCCAGTCTGGTTTTCGACGTCACGCTGTCGGAGTTCTTCGGCGACGTAGTGACGGTTGATTTTTCGACAATGAGCGGCCTGGCAGTGGAAGGCAGCGATTACACAAAAACCACCGGCAAGCTGACCTTCGATCCGGCCGAAGGGGTCAGGACGAAACAGCTCACAGTGCCGATCATTGACGATTGCCTGATCGAGGGTCCGGAAACATTCACGGTCACTCTGATGGACGCGGTGAACGCCGCAATTGTCAAAGCTTCGGGCACGGGCACAATTTTCAGCGATGACCTGCCGGGGACGCTGCAATTCAGCGCCGCGAATTACAGCGTGGCTGAAAACGACGGCACGGCCCTCGTCACCGTCACGCGCGTCGGCGGCACGGGCGAGAGCGTGAGCGTGAAATATTCGACGAGCAACGGGACTGCCGATTCGGCTCTGGATTACACCGCGACCGCGGGCACGCTCGTATTCGCCTGCAACGAGGTGAGCAAAACCTTCGCGGTACCGATCAACAGTGACAACCTGCCCGAGCCGCCCGAAACAGTCAACCTGATGCTCAGTTCCCCGGCCGGCGGGGCCGCGCTCGGCAGCGTGATCGCTGCGGTGCTGACGATCAATGACGATGACGGCCCCGGCTTTGGCGCGCCCGGCACCCCGGCCCCGGCATCCGCGATGGTCAGCGATCAGAAGGCCGGCTCGATCCTGATCTTTCCCATTTACGATTCCAGCGCGACGCGGCCGGCGCAGGAAAACACGCGGCTCAACATCACCAACACTGACAGCTCGCGGCCGGCTTACGTTCACCTCTTCTTCGTTGAAGGCGGCGGGCAGGTGGCTGACTCATACGTCTGCCTCTCGGCCAGTCAGACGGTGAGCCTGCTTACTTCTGACGTGGACCCCGGCGAGAATGGCTACGTCGTGGCCGTCGCGGTTGACGGCGCGACCGGCTGCCCGGTCAATTTCAACTTTCTGATCGGCGACGAATACATCAAGCTGACTTCGGGCCACGCGGCGAACCTCGGCGCCGAAGCCTTCGCCGCGCTCCCCGGCGCGCCGCTGCCCTGTGACGCGAACGCTGCTGACGTGGAACTCCCGCTCGACGGCGTCAGTTATAACGAAGCCCCGCGCGTGCTGGCGGTGGACAGCGTCCTCTCGCCGGCCGACGGCAACAATCAATTGCTGATCATCGACCGCGTCGGCGGCGACCTGCGCGACCGGGTTTCGACCATCGGGGAGATGATCGGGCTGCTGTTCGACGACATGGAAAACCCGCACAGCTTCGAGAATTCCGGCGGGATTCAGCTGCGGCGCACGCTCGGGAACGACTTCCCGCACACGACGCCGCGCCTCGTGAATGTCATCCCGGCGGGTCACACCGGCTGGCTGAAGTTGTGGACTGAATCGGATCGCGGGATCATCGGCGCGGCGATCAATTTCAACCCGAACGCAACGAGCCAGACTGCCGCCTTCAATCAGGGCCACAACCTGCACAAGCTGACCCTGACGACGAAAGCGGTTTTCCAGATCCCGGTGTTTCCGCCGCACTGCCCTGCGTAGCCGTGCAGCAGACCGCCGAAGGCAATCATCGGCAGAAAAATTATTGATAAGGAAATAAACCAATGCCTCTCTCCTCATACCAGTTCAGGAACCTGTTCCGTTCGCGATCAGCGGGCGCTTCCCCGCAGGCCGGATCATCGCCCCGCCCGTCCCGGAAGAAATGGTTCGCCTTCCTCATCGGCTTTTTCATTCTGTCACTCATTATCGCGCTCTTTCCCGGCTGGCTTCGGTCGTCTTCCGCGCTGACGAACAACGGGATCATCACAACTTTCGGCTCGGCGATTCAGGAAGACTTCAACACCCTGTCCGCCAGCGGGACAGGTAACGCCTGGGTTGACAACACCACTATCGCTGGCTGGTATTCGACGCGCACCACTTACAACGCCGACGCCGGGAGCAGCACCACGGGGAGTCTTTACAGCTACGGCAGCGCAGCCGTTCCGGCCGACCGCGCACTCGGGTCAGTCGCCTCAGGCACGACGGGAACAATCTATTATGCGGTGAAGCTGACCAACAGCACCGGGTCGGCGATCAACTCACTCGTCGTCAAATACACCGGCGAGCAGTGGCGTAACGGCGGCAACACCAGCGCTCAGACCCTGAGCTTTCAGTACCAGATCCAGAACCCCGGCACCATTACGGGAGCCAACACTCCCACGACCGGGTGGAGTAATTTTACGACTCTGGATTTCACGAGCCCGATTACCGGAGCCACGGCCGCCGCCCTCGATGGCAACGCCGCCGCCAACCGCACGCTGAAAGAGGCGACTCTGCCGGTGACGATCAATAACGGCCAGGAGGTATGGCTGCGCTGGGTGGACATCAATGACACGGGCAACGATCATGGCCTCGCGATTGATGACCTTTCAGTCAGAGCTTACGCGACCAATCAGCCGGTAGTTCCGACCTGCCCGGCGAGCCTCACCGCCAACACCGGCATGGCGACTTCAGGCGCAGTGAGCGCGACGGATGCCGACGGCAAAGTCACAGGGGCGACGATCACCAGCATCACGCCATCAGATCCGGGAACGATCTCGCTCAGCGGCTTCACCCCGGCCAGCACCATCGGCGGGACGGCTACCGCTTCGCTTGATGTCGGAGCAGGCACTCCGGCGGGAACTTACACGGTGAACCTTCAGTGGTCGAATAATGATTCTCCCGCCGCGCAAACGGCCGCCTGCGCGGTCACCGTGATGGTCAACAACCCGCCTCTGGTTCCGAGCTGTCCGTCGCCGCTGAACCTGCTGGCCGGGACGGCCGGGTCAGTCAATGTGAGCGCGACCGATAGCAACGGCGTCGTCACGAGTGCGATGATCACCGGTATCACGCCGTCGAATCCCGGCACGATCACGCTCGATAACTTCGTGCCCGCAGGTGCCGCCGGCGGGACAGCAACGGCCACGCTCAACGTCGGGTCAGCAACACCCGTCGGCAACTACGCGGTGATGATCACGTGGGCGAATAACGATTCGCCCACGCCACAGACGGCCTCCTGCACGGTCAACGTTAACGTCAGCACCAATGCGCCCGTCACCCCGACCTGCCCCGGCACGCTGACGACGATCTTCGGCATCGCCACTTCCGGCAGCGTGAGCGCGTCCGATTCTGACGGGGTCGTCACGAGCGCGATGATCACCGGCATCACGCCCTCTAACCCCGGCACGATCACGCTCGACGGCTTCACGCCTGCCGGCGCCGTCGGAGGCACGGCCACGGCCACGCTCAACGTCGGGTCATCAACCCCGGTCGGCAATTATGCCGTGACGATCAAATGGTCGAACAACGACTCGCCGACGCCGCAGACCGGCTCCTGCACGGTCAACGTCACCGTCAATACCAACGCCGCGGTCATGCCGAATTGCCCCGCCAGCCTGAACACGTTTGCCGGCGAAGCCGGTTCCGCCGGCGTCAGCGCAACTGATTCGGACGGGAAGGTGACCAGCGCCACGATCAATGGCATCACCCCGTCAGACCCCGGCACGATCACGCTCAGCGGCTTTACGCCGGCCGGGAGTGTCGGGGGCACGGCGACGGCCACGCTCAACGTCGGGGCGACGACTCCCGCCGGGACTTACGCCGTCACGATCAGGTGGTCGAATGACGATTCTCCGACGCCACAGACGGCTGACTGCACAGTTTCGGTGAAAGTCACGCCCATCACGCTCATCCACAGCATTCAGGGGGCGAACGAGACTCCGGCTATGACCGGCGCAGTCACGATTCGTGGCATCGTGGTCGGCGATTTTCAGGGGGCGGGCAAACTGAGCGGCTTCTTTGTCGAAGAAGAGCAGAGCGACTGGGACGCTGACCCCAACACCTCCGAAGGCATCTTCATCTTCGACCCGTCAACGCTCGCGAATGTCAGCGTCGGCGATCAGGTCACCGTGTCGGGGACGATCAGTAATTTCGGCGGGCCGCCGGGGCTGACGGAACTTTCGAGCGTGACAAGCGTCGTGGTGAACAGCACCGGCAATCCGCTGCCTCCGGCGCAATCAGTGACGTTGCCATTGCCGACCTCGCCGGCCGCTGACCTCGAAAAGTACGAAGGCATGCTCGTGACTTTCAGCACTCTGTACGTCGCCGACAACGGTGATCTGGGCAGGTTCGGCGAACTCACTCTGGCCGCGAGCAGGCTCTTTATACCGACCAACTCGATTGACCCGAATGACAACCCGGCTTCAGGCACGAGCGTGACAGGCAACAGCAACGTCGCGGCGGTCACGGCGCAGCAGACGACCAACAATAACAGCAGGATCATCCTCAATGACGGGAGTACCGGTTCCAACCCTAATCCCATCCCGTTCATCGGCGCGGGAACGAATGCGACTGTCAGGCTCGGCGACAGCGTGACCGGCCTGACCGGCGTGATGGATTTCGCCTTCGGCTCTTACCGCATCGAGCCGACGGCCGTGCCCGCCTTCAATGCGCTCAACCCGCGCCCCGCCGCTCCCGACCCGGTCGGCGGGACGCTCAGGGTAGCGTCATTCAACATCGAGAATTACTTTGTGACCACCGGCTCGCGCGGCGCGAGCAACGCGACGGAACTTGCGCGCCAGCGCGACAAGATCGTGGCGGCCCTGGCCGGGCTCGATGCCGACGTGATCGGGCTGATTGAACTGGAGAAAGGGACGCAGGCCAATCCGAATGCGGCGGTTAATGACATAGTGACTGCGCTCAATGCGCTCGGAACCGCGGGCACCTACAACTTCATTCCCACTCCCGCGGCGGTTTACGATCCGATAAACCCGGTCGGCACCGATCAGGATATAAAATCGGGAATCATCTACCGCACTTCCACTGTGACCCAATCGGGCAGCGTGCTGACCGACACGGCGGCCCCGACCGGCACATACAGCCGCGCGCCTATCGCGCAGACTTTTCAGTCAATCGCCAACGGCGGGAAATTCACGGTGGTGGTCAACCACCTCAGGTCGAAAGGCTGCGAGGGCTCAAGTGGCGCGGACGCGGATCAGGGCGACGGGCAATCCTGCTTCAACGCGCGGCGGCGCAATCAGGCGCAGGCGCTCGTGAGCTTTATCAACAACACGCTCGTGCCGCTTGACCCTGATGTCATCGCGGTCGGCGATTTCAACTCCTACGCGCAGGAAGACCCGATTGACGCGCTCCGCGCCGCCGGGCTCGCGGATCTGATCCCGAGCGACACGCAGTACTCATTCAACTTCAACGGCGAACTCGGCAGGCTCGACCATGCGTTTGCGACGGCCAGCCTCAACGCTCAGGTGACGGGCGCCACGATCTGGCACATCAATGCGGATGAACCGGTGGTCTTTGATTACAACAAGGAGAACAAGCCGGACGACCGCTACGCGGCGACGCCTTACCATTCGTCGGATCACAACCCGCTCGTCATCGGCCTCAACCTGACCACGCCTGTGCTGACCATCAACAGTGTCTCGCAACCCGAAGGCAACGGCCCGACTTCGAGTCTGACTTTCACCGTCACACTCTCACAGTCTCCAGATTCGGATGTCACTATGAGTTACGCGACCGCCGACGGCAGCGCGACGACCGCGGGCAATGACTACACCGCGCAGAGCGGGATGCTCACCTTCGCCGCCCGGACGACGACATTGACTCAAACGATCACCGTCGTAGTCAACCCCGACTGCGTGATCGAACCAGACGAAAATTTCACTGTCACATTGTCAAATCCGGTGAATGCGGCTCTCGACATGAGTCAGTCCGTCGGCACGGGGACGCTCACCAATGATGACGCGGCGGGGGCGATCCAGATCGAGATGGCGAGCTACAGCGTCACCGAGGGCGGGACGGCGACGATCAAAATCATCCGCAGCGGCGGCAACGCCGAAGTCAGCGCGGATTACAAGATCACCGGCCTGACGGCGCTTGAGGGTGCGGATTACACCGCGGCGGCTTACACCGGGACGGTCAGTTTCGGCTGCAACGAGACGATGAAGCAGATCACCATTCAGACCGTGGATGACAACATTGATGAGCCGAATGAAACGGTCGGGATCGCGCTCAGCAAACCGACCGGCGGCGCGGCACTCGGCAATCCGGCAGAGGCGACGCTGACGATCACTGACAATGACCCCGAGCCGACCGTCTCCATCAACGACGCGACGACCACCGAAGGCGACTCCGGCACGAAGCCGCTGACCTTCGACGTCATGCTGTCCAACCCGAGCAGCCAGACGATCACTTTCAGCTTCGCCACGGCCAACGGCACCGCCATGGCGGGCAGTGATTACATCGCGGCCGGCGGCCCGCTCGTCTTCGCGCCCGGCGAAACCAGCAAACAGATCACTGTCACCATCATCGGGGACATGATCCCTGAAGGCACGGAAACCTTCTTCGTAGAGATCAATCAGGCCCCGGCGCAGCAGGCCGTTTCGGGTATCTCCGCCGGTGAAGGCGCCGCGGAAGCGCCTTCAGCCGTCACGCCGCTCGCTCGCGGCACCGGCACGATCACTGACGACGACGGCGGCATCAATGCGCCCGGCCTGTTCGACCCGGCGGGTTCCGAGGCCACTGATCAGAAGCCCGGTTCAGTGCTGATCTTTCCGGTTTACACTTCGAGCCTGAGCAATCCGGCGGCTGAAAACACGCGCCTCAGCCTGACCAATATCAGCCCCGACAGGAATGCTTTCGTCCATCTGTTTTTCGTTGACGGCAGCAGCTGCACGGTCGCGGATTCCTTCGTCTGCCTGACCGCGAATCAGACGATGATGATCAATGCCGCCGACGTTGACCCGGGAGTAATGGGCTACGTCGTTGCTGTTGCGGTGGACTCAGGCGGCTGCCCGGCGAACTTCAATTTCCTGATCGGCGATGAATACGTGAAGTTCCAGTCCGGCCACGCGGCTAACCTGGGCGCCGAGGCGTTCGCCGCGCTCGCGGGCACGGCCCCGGCCTGCACGGCGAGCGCGACGACGGCAGAGATAGCCTTTGACGGAATCCGTTATAACCGTGCGCCGCGCGTGCTGGCGGTGGACGCCGTCCAGTCGCAGGCCGACGGCAATTCGACGATGCTCATCCTCGACAGCATTGCAGGCGATCTGAGTTCGTCGGCAGGCCAGATTGGTTCGCTCTTCGGCCTGCTCTTCGACGATCAGGAAAATCCCTACAGCTTCACCTTCGCCGCCGGCTGTCAGCTGAAGCAGGTCTTCTCGGTCAGTTTCCCGCGCACGACGCCGCGCTTGAGTCAGGTGATTCCGGCGGGCGGCACGGGCTGGATGAAATTGTGGGCGACAGAAGACCGGGCATTGCTGGGCGCGGTAATCAATCACCACCCCGGCGCGGCCGGCAACCCGGGCGCCTTCAACCAGGGCCACAATCTCCACAAGCTGACTCTCACAGCGGCAGCGAAATTCACCATCCCCGTCGTTCCGCCAAATTGCAGGTAGGGCCCGGCAGAGGACGCGGAACAGGTGAATCAGAGAAAGCGCGGGGTAAATCGGAGCGACTTCCCGAGGGGGAGTATTCCCGCCCGCACCCCGGGGACACTGCCGTGAAAATGAACCGGCCCTGGAATTGACAGACACAGCGTCCCGGCGTAAAGTGCAGGCCGTCTTCAGCATTAACAGACCACCGCGTCTTTTCGCATCACCACTGTATTCATCTTCTGGTTCTGATCATTCCGTAACATTTCTGGGCTTTTCTCACTTGTTCATGGAAGTGCATAAATCCGGCGACGACCAATCGCCCGACTATAACCCGGCCAGCGATGGCCCACTTCAGGCAGTAACCAGCAATGGAGCCCCACGATGAACAAAGCCACAGTCAGCAACACCCCGCAGAAGCCTGACGGGGGAAAAAGATGGAATGTCATGATCTACATGGCGGCGGACAACAGTCTCAGCGAAGAGTGCGTCTTCTCACTCAAGGAGATGCAGCGGGTTGGTACCGGAGCCAATGTGGACGTGATCGCACAGTTTCATTCCAGCGCCATTGAAGAGTCGCCACGACGGAAATCGAGCGAAGCCGAGCTACAGCCATTCACCAGGCAATACCTCATCAGAAAGCTCAATCAGACAGCCACGCAAAAAGGAACCAGGACCCGCACTCCCACGGGCGATATTGATGGCGATCTCCAGTTGATTGCACGCCCGGTCCATCAGCCTCCCCTTTATAAGACAGGTTCTCAAGCCACCAGCCGCGAGACGAGAGCCACAGCCGCTCAGGCAGCGCCGGGCCCGCTCAGCGCCTCCAATCCGGACGTGCTGAAGGACTTCATCCTGACGAGCATCGACAAAAACAAAGCGCAAAACGCCTGTAGCATGGTTATTCTGTCGGGGCATGGCAGCGGGGCTGTCGGAGAGTTTCTAAAGAGCAACAACCCGCCAGCATCGCTCGAACTCCACGATTTGCGGGAGGTCTTCCAGTTCGTCAGTCATGAGCTTAAGCGCAAAATAGATATTGTGCTGATGGACAGTTGCCTGATGAGCATGGCTGAGGTGGCCCACGAACTATCCGGCGCGGTGCGATTGCTGATTGGAGCCGAGGGGTTCGAGCTGAGTACGGGCTGGCCTTACCACCGGGTGCTGGAAACCCTGAATGCAGCAGGTAAGTCAGATCCTAAAACACTCGCTCGCATGCTCGTGAGCAAGTATGTACAGTACTATTCGGACTATGACGTAGCAGGAGTTTCGGTGGATCAGGCCGTCTGCGATTTAACGCACAGCCCGGCTCTTAAGCGCGCCGTCAGGAAGCTGGCCGTGGCGCTGAGAAGGGGCATCCGGAACAAGGCTGTTCTCAACGCCGTCCTGCTGGCACACTGGAGGGCACAGTCATACAATGCCGACCAGTACGTCGATCTCTGGGATTTCTGCAACCAGCTGAGCCAGCACAGCTCGGATAAAAACATCAGGGAAGCGTGCAACTCTGTCAAAGCGGTGATTGCTGGCGATAAGGAGACTCCCCCGCTCGTGCTGCAATCATGTTATAGCGGAGCTGCTTTTCAGCATTCACATGGAGTGTCAATCTACTTCCCCTGGGCGACAGACACGCCAGAGGCCAAACAGTTCAAAGACCTCCAGAAGTACAATGAACTCAGTTTTTCCACAGCGACGACATGGGGAGACTTCCTTGAGCAGTACCTGGACAAAAGCCGAGGCGAGATTCGCAATGATGGTCACCACCCTGTTAATGAATCCCGCTGCTTCATCCCGACGGATGAGACGAGAATCGGTCTGCGCACCAACGATCCGCTCTCCAAAGGGGGCAGTGGCAGAGCGGCGAAGGTAAAGAATCCGCCCGTCAAGTTCTTCAGAGAAGTTTGTGAATGATGAAACGGCGGCTGATGGCGTCTCTGATATACACATCCGCGAAGGGAGTCAAGGCACCGCCCGGCGAGGTGCCCACTCCCGTCGCGCGGTCAATGCTGGCGCGGGGCTTCCGCGCCGCAGCTTTCTGTATCAGCGTACTCCTGCTTCAGGTAATGTTCCCACCTCCATCCCGCTGTCAGCCCGTTGGCAGTACACAGGAATCGGAGCCGCGGCCACTCATCCCAAATCAGCCGGCCCAACGCGAACTCGCCCCGGGCGAAAGTCATAACTATCGCATCGCTCTCCAGGCTGGCCAGTACCTGCGTGTTGACGTCGAACCCGCGGGGATTATCGGCGTGACTCTGCTCTCTCCGCAGGGCCAGAAGCTCCGGGAACTCTCTTGTCGCCACGGCCTGACACCAGTGTCATTGATCGCTGCGGCCTCAGGCGCTTACCAGTTCGTGGTGCATTCGCCGGATAAAGAAGCCGCGCCCGGAACCTATCGCCTGAGCGTCGGGGAAGTCCGACAGGCCACCTCGCTGGACAAGAGCAGGATCGCCGCGGAAGTCGCATTCGCCGAAGGCGGGCTGCTGCGCGAAACCTGGGAAGAGCAGGCCTGCCGGGAAGCCATCAGGAAATATCAGGCGGCCCTGGCAGCCTGGCAGAAGGCAGGCGAGCAGCAGCAGGCCGTAATCGCGTTGCACACCATCGGAGAGGTCTACTATTCATTAAGCGAACTGAAAACAGCGCTCAAATATTACGAACTCGCCCTCTCACAGAACTCGGGAAGCAACAATGCGCGCAGCAGGAGCGATACGCTCAATGAGATGAGCAGTGTCTGCCTTTATCTGGGCCAGCATCAGCGAGCGATGGAGTGCGCGAACAAGGCTCTGGAACTGAGCCGTGAGGCCGGCTATCGGTCAGGAGAAGTGCTGGCGCTCAACAACCTGGGCGAGTACCACTTCTGGCTTGGCGAAAAGCGGCAATCGCTCGGCTTTTACGACCAGGCGCTCGCGCTCTGCCCGACGCTCAATGATCGCCGCCTGCTGGCGCACACATTGATGAACTTCGGCTACACGCACTCGGATCTGGGTAATACCGGGGAAGCCTTCGATTATTATGCTCGCGCGCTCAAGCTCTGGCGCGCCGTGGGTCATCGGCGCGGCGAAGCCCTGGCGCTCACCGCGACGGGCCAGCTCTATTCCCACATCGGCGAGAAGCAGGAGGCGCTCAATTTCTATGCTCAGGCTGCCGGTCTCTTCAATCGCATAGGCGACCGGCTGTGGGAAGCAGTGAACTTCAACAGCGCGGCGTATGCTTACCTGGGCCTCGGCGAATTGCAGCGGGCGCTCGGCAATTACGACCGCGCGCGGCGGCTGTGGCAGGCAGTGAGTTATGACCAGGGCGTGGTGCAATCGCTCGTGCAGATCGGCGAGGTCCACTACGCTCTCGGCAATCACCGGAGAGCGCTTGATTATTATCAACAGGCGCTGCCGACGCTTCGCACCCTCAGGTTGCAACGGGCGGAGTCGTACACACTCAACTACATCGGGCGGAGTTATGCAGCGCTGGGGGATCGACAGAAATCGCTCGCGTACTATCAGGAGGCGCTGTCACTTTACCGGCTCGGCGGAAACCGTCAGGGGGAAGCATATCTGATTAATGACATCGGTAATGTTTATCGCGCACTGAATAAGCAGGAGCGTGCGCTTGAATACTACAAGCAGGCCCTTGCCCTCAATCAGACGGTCGGCGACCACTTCGGCGAATCTCAGACACACTATCATCTCGCGGCTGTCGAGCATGACTCCGGCAATCTGCCGTCGGCCCGTGCAGAGATCGAAGCCGCAATCAAAATCATCGAGTCATTGCGCTCCAAAGTCATCAGCCAGGAGTTGCGGACCTCTTACTTCGCTTCCATTCACCAGCACTATCAACTTTATCTGGACATCCTGATGCATCTGCATCAGCAGCACCCGGCACAAGGGTTCGAAGCGCTGGCGCTGGCAGTCAGCGAGCGGGCGCGGGCAAGAAGTCTGCTGGAATTGCTGGCGGAAGCTCGCGCCGACATTCGTCAGGGCGTCGAGCCGGATCTGCTGGAGCGCGAGCGCACGCTGGGTCGGGCGCTCGACGGTAAGGCGGGACGGCTCGCGCGACTACTCGGCGGCCAGCATCAGGATGCCGAGTTGGCGGCGGCGACACAGGAGGCAGGCGAACTGACGGCGCAATACAATGATCTGCAGGCGCAGATCCGCGCGCGCAGCCCGCGCTACGCGGCGCTGACGCAGCCGCAGCCGCTCAGCCTCACAGAGATTCAGCAACAGGTACTTGACGCCGACACGCTGATGCTCGAATACGCGCTCGGCGATGAGCGCAGCCACCTCTGGGCCGTGACGCCGGACTCGATTGCGAGCTTTGAACTACCCAAACGTGCTGAGATCGAAGCGGCTGCGCGCCGCGTCTACGACCTGCTGACGGCCCCCAATCAGCACAAGCCGCTGGAGACCCCTCAGCAGCGCCTCGCGCGGATCAGCCGGGCCGAGAGTGAATACGTGCCGGCGGCAACGGCTCTGAGCCGGATGATACTGGGGCCGGTGGCCGCGCAGCTCGGGAACAAACGCCTGCTCGTCGTCAGCGAAGGCACGCTGCAATACGTTCCGTTCGGCGCGCTGCCAGTGCCGGCGTCAGGGGGACAGGGAGAGGGGGGGACGGGGGGACGGGGAGACAGGGCGAGAAGAACCTTTTCTTCCCCTCTCCCCCTCTCCCCCTCTCCCCCTCTCCCCGTCGCCTTCACTCCACTCGTCGTCGAACACGAAATCGTCAGTCTGCCGTCGGCTTCAACGCTCGGGGTGCTGCGGCGCGAGCTGGCCGGGCGCAAACCGGCGCCAAAAGCGGTCGCGGTGCTGGCCGACCCGGTCTTTGACGCCGCTGATGAGCGCGTCCGTGCCGGGGCCGGGCAGACACTGGCTATGGCCCGGGGCGCGGGAACGACGAGAAGAGGCGCGACGCCCAGGGCCGCGTCGAAAACCTCTCCTGCTGCCATCACGACCGACCTCGAACGCGCGATCAGGTCGGTGAGAATCAGTCGTCATCGCGGCGCCGTCTCGCGGCTGCCTTTCTCGCGGCAGGAGGCTGATGCGATCCTCGAAGCCGCACCGCCAGACGCGGCGATGAAGGCCGTTGATTTTCAGGCCAGCTATGAGACCGCCACCAGCGCCGAACTCGCCCAATACCGCATCATCCACTTCGCCACGCATGGCCTGCTCAATACCGAGCAGCCGTACTTGTCCGGCGTCCTGCTCTCGCTCGTTGACGAACGGGGCCGGCCTAAACAGGGCTTCCTGCAATTGCACGAAATCTACAACCTCAGGCTGCCCGCCGAACTGGTGGTGCTGAGCGCCTGCCAGACGGGCCTCGGCAAAGATATCAGCGGCGAGGGGCTCGTGGGACTCGTGCGCGGCTTTATGTATGCCGGAGCCGCGCGCGTGGTGGCCAGCCTGTGGAAGGTGGATGACCTGGCGACCGCCGAGCTGATGAAGCGATTCTACCGGGAAATGCTGGGCAAAGGGCTCGCGCCGGCGGCGGCGCTGCGCGCGGCGCAGGTCGGGATGTGGCGGCAGCCATCCCGGCGCTCACCTTATTACTGGGCCGCTTTCGAACTTCAGGGCGAATGGAAGTAAGGCAACAGGGGCGGGGCAAAAACATCAACCTTTTCTTTTTTCCTTCCCCTCTTTACTTTTGCCCCCCGCCTTCTTACTTTTGCCCTGATCATGAATCGCCTCCCCTTGCAGAAAAAAGACTGGGTATTAACCGAGGGATCGCTCGACCGACTGCTCGCCCGGCTCGATCCTGACCGCGAGCGCGCCGGGGAGGTGTATGAAAATCTGCGGCGCGTGCTGATCAGCTTCTTCGAGTGGCGGGGCTGCGTCTTCCCCGAAGACCAGGCGGATGAGACGCTCAACCGCGTGGCCAGGAAGATTGAAGAGGGCGAACAGATTCAGGATTTCCGCGGCTATTGTTACGGCGTTGCGCGGCGGCTCTGGCTGGAGGTGGCGCAGGAGCAGGGCAAGGAGCTGAAAAGGCGGGTCGCCCCCGAGGAGCTGTCAGTCGCGTCGGCCCCGGTCGAAGAGAACCCTGAGAAAGAGGCGCGGCTCGCCTGTTTCGAGCGCTGCCTGCACAGGCTGCCGGCCGAAAGCCGGGCTCTGATTGTCCAGTATTATCAGTCCGAGAAGCGCGGAAAGATTGATAACCGGGCCGGGATGGCAAAGCAGCTGGGCGTTTCGCTCAACAGCCTGCGCGTGCGCGCGTACCGGATCAGGGCCCAGCTCGATGAGTGTATCAGCCGCTGTCTCAGGCAGGCGCCCGCCGGGGTGTAATAAATCCGGCGAATCGCCACGAGGATGTGGGCGACGATAATCACGTGGAAACGAAAGAAGACAATCAGGAACTGATGACCCGCTACCTCCTTGGGGAAGCTTCCGAGCAGGAACAGACCCGGGTGGAAGAGCAGTATTTCCACGACCCGGACTTCTACCTCGAAATGCTCGTTGTGGAGGACGAGCTGATCTGCGATTACGAGCGCGACCGGCTTCCGCCGCGCGAGCGTGAATTGTTCGAGCAGTATTTCCTGGCCTCCTCACGCCGGCGCCGGAAATACGAGACGACGAAAGAGCTGATCAATCTCGCGGCTTCAGCTCCCCCGCACGACGACGCCTCGCCAGCCCGTGACAGGTTGTCCTGGTTCGAGAGCTTACGACTGCGCGCGCTCATCCCGGGTTTCGCCGTAGCGGCCCTCGCGCTCGCGCTGATCGGCGGCACCGTCTGGCTCGCCGTGGAAAACTCGCGGCTGAGGGAGCAGCTCAGACAGAGCGAGGCTGAGCAGGCGGCGCTCAGGCAACAGGCGCAGGGGCAGGAGCGGCAAATCGCCGACGCGCGAGCGCGCAACAATCAACTGGCGGCAGATGTCGAAGATGTGCGCCGGCAGCTTGAATCAATCAAAGCAAACCAGACTCCCGCGCAACAGCCGGCGCCCGGGCTCGTCTCATTTATCCTGACCAGCCTGGTCAGAGACCCGCAGGCCGCACGCCCGCTCGTCATTCCCGCGCAGGCGGAGACCGTCCGCCTGCGGCTTTACTTTACCGGGCAACTCTACCCGGCTTATCGCGCCGTGATTCGGACGGTATCCGGGGAAGAAGTCTGGAGCCGCAGCGGGCTGAATGGTCGCGCCATCAAATCCGGCGGAGAGGTCGTCCTGAATCTGCCGGCCACGTTGTTCGCGAAGCGTGATTATCTGCTTTCGCTCGACGGCCTCACCGCGGCAGGCGGGATAGACAATGTCAGCCAGTATTATTTCCGCGTGGACAAAAAGTAATGCCCGCCATCCCCACCTGCTCTCCCCACTCACCTGGCGACAAGCTGGCAGACCGTCAGACATCTGCCGGCGCAATCCCGGGCTGACTGAATAGCAGTATCGCAGGTGACGCTCGCGCCGCCCGGGAAAATCCTTCGTCTCACCGCCCGAATAATTTACGGGAAGAAATTTTTCTGATGAACCGAAAAATCACGAAACGTTTTTCCGGAAAACTCACATGGGCATGAAGGAATAGATTTCCTTCTTAACAGTCAGCAAGGCTGCGGGAGACCCCGCCTTTACGCTTCCGCAGCCGCCTTTAATCCATGCGGTCGCAGTCCGGCGGGGTCATCAGCCTCGGGCCGCTCACCGGCTCTAAAATTTCTGCGTCAGCTCGATGTAAGCGAAGTGCGCACCCGGATTGCTGCCGCCGAGCGGGTAGATCGCCGACTGCACGCCGCCGCCGCGGATGCCGCCGAAATAAAACGTGAACGCCGTCCGCGAAGTCACATTCACGTCCGCGCTCAGATCGAACAGCCAGCCAAGGCTCTGTTTGCCGTTGCCCGGACGCGAACTGTATCCGAAGGTTCTTTTCTGAAATGCCCCGCCGCCCACATACCAGAGGTCTTTTGAATTGCTCAGGCGCAGGTGATGGGCGTCAAAGCGCACGGCCAGTTTCGTGTGCGGTTTGAGCATCAGCTGGCCGAAGGCGTCTTCATTATTCATCGCGTTGAAGAACGGCGTCCGGGCGTAAATGCGCGGCGTCGGCAGCACGGTGAAAAAAGTGCCGTGCGTGTCGTCATTCGGGTTGCCGTCGCCCGTGCTGCGGTAGTACCCGGCGCGCACCCAGGGCTTGATCCTGTCGGCCAGTTTGCTGCTGCCGAACGTGTAACCGGCCTCGGCGGCAATCGCCCCGGCGCGCTGACCGAGCGTGCCCCAGTCGCCGAACTGACCAGCGCCCCAGAGCAGCACATCAACTTTGCCTTTGCCCGCCTTGTAAGCGCCGATGTAATGCCCGCCGACGGTCGTCAGCCTGATGTTGCTCTTGTCGACGGCGCGCAGGGCCTGAGCGCGGTTATCTGTTTTCAGCACCGGGCGGCCGTCGTGGTAATGCAGCACGAAGGCGCGGGCCTCGCTCTCGCCTTTTTTCGATTTGAACGGCTTCGTCAACGCGCCGTAGTAAAAATCCACGTCGAGTTCATCATTGCCGTCGAGCTGAAACACGCCTTCGGTCGGGCGCGCGCCGACGAAGGTAAAGTTGCCGGCTTTGAAATTGCGCGCGTATTGCAACCCGTCATAGCTGCGCCCGACGTGCGAGAAGCCGAACGCGCCGATCAGCCGCTGCGCAATGTGGTCGCGTTTGACGGCGGCGAGCGTCGTGTCGGACGGTGTCACTTCCGTCCCGTCGTTGAATTCGAATCGCCCCAGCTTCAGGCTGCTCGCCTTATCGCCGAACAGCCCCTTGAAGCGGACGAAGCCCTGCTTGAAGATGACGCTCGCGTCCTGACGACCGCTCGCGGCGAAATACGAAGCGCCGAGTCCGAGTTGCCCCTGCGGCGCCGCCGCGATTGAATTCTCCGGGACGCTCATCAGCACCGGCGCTTCGCCTTCCACGAGCCATTCCAGTTTCTCCTTCTGCTGGCCGAGTCCCAGCCGCAGCGTCGCGGCACCGAAGGTGTAAGCGTTCTCGGCCTTATCAGTCTCGAACCAGTCCCAGTTCTCCATGCGCAGTCGCAGGCTGCCCGATAAAGTTACGCAGCCGATTTTGATCGGCGCGGGCGCTGGAGCTGGTTTGGCCGCCGCGCCCGCCGTCTTTGCCGCCGGGGTGGGTGACGGCGTCGGCGTGGCTTTGGCGACCACGCTTTGCGGCACGGGTGATTGTGCCCAGGCGCTGATTGCAATCAGGGCCATTGCCGGCAGCAGGGACAGCGATAATGTTCCGGCTCTCTCCGTCGCTGTGCTTCTGGTCATCATGGTCAGTCCTCCTCGGGAAAAAAATCCGCAGTCCGGGCAAAGCTCACGCCGCGGGGTGGCCGTCATCCGGCTCCCCGGACGGAATCAATTGTTGTTCCGGGAGTAACGGAAGAGTGTTGCTCTGGCCCTCAACTATACCGCCAGAGACGGTGTGCGGGCTGGCCGATGGTGGTCGGCAAACGCGTCCATCAGCAGGTACAGCATCCGGTCGTGAATTTCGACGTACTCCTTCAGGTGAACGATCTCGCGCTTGTCGCGCGGGCGCGGGATTGGCACCTCTATGATTTCACCGATGGTCGCCTCCGGCCCGTTCGTCATCGCGTTCAGGATCGTTGACTTGCCGCAGCCCGAATGCCCGATCAGGGCGACGATTTCACCGCGCGCAATCGTCAGGCCGATGCTTTTGACGGCGGTGAATTTCCCCCGCGGCGTGTCGAAGCTGATCGTCACGTCGCGCGCCTGAAGGTACTCTGTGCTGTGGATCGGAGAGACCGCTCTGGGTTTCATAAAAGCAATCAGACAGGATTGGCAGGATGAAGCAGACGTTCCGAAGTACCTGGAATTACGGCGCGGTACGCACGGGGTGATCGCGATCATCCTTCATCGAATACTTCCGCCGCCTGCGGCAGCCGCCAGGAGAGCCGCCAGCCTTCCTGAAACGCGGCCAGTATGCGCAGGGTGATGGTGGCCGCGAAGGCCACGGCGGAAAGCACGATGAAGCCCGTGCTGAATGTGCCGAAGCGCTGTTTGAACGCGCCCAGCAAAGCGGGCAGCAGGAAGCCGCCGACGCCGCCGATGGCCCCGATGATCCCGGTGGCCAGGCCGATTTCGTTGTGGAACCGCTGCGGCACGAGCTGAAAGACTGCGCCGTTGCCCATCCCAAGGCAGGCCATCCCGAACACGAGTCCCGCGACCATCAGGCCGAGTTCAGGCAGTCTGGAGCAGAAAAACCAGGTCGCGCAGACTCCGACGAGCAGTACCGAGAGCATCCTCACCCCGCCTAGTTTGTCGGCCAGGTATCCGCCGACCGGGCGCAGGCCGCTGCCGACAAAAGCCGCCAGCGCCGTCAGCGTGCCCGCCGTGATCGGACTGACGTGATACTGGTCGCGGAAGAAGAGCGGCAGGTAGCTGCTCAGGCCGACGTAACCGCCGAAGGTCACGCTGTAGAGCAGACAGAAGCCCCACAGGTCGGACTCCCCGAGCAGCCGCAGATAACCTTTGAGCGACCGCCCCTTGGCCGGGTTCGGGCTTTCCTTCGCCAGCAGCAGAAAGGCAATGAGCGTCAGCACGAGCGGGATCATGGCCAGCGCGAAGACGCCCCGCCAGCCGACCGCCGCCGCCAGCCGTGGCGCGACCAGGTTGGTGATGATCGTGCCGCTGTTGCCGGCGGCGGCAATCCCCATCGCCAGCCCCTGACGTTCGGGCGGGTACCAGCGGCTCGCGAGCGGCAGCGCCACCGCGAACGACGCGCCCGCGACGCCCAGCATCAGCCCGACTGCGTACAACGACGGCAGGCTGTCGCCGCCGAGCCAGCCCAGCGCGAGCGGCAGGAAAAGAAAAACGAGAATGCCGGCACCCGCGAGTTTGCCGCCGATGCGGTCGGCCAGCAGTCCGAGCGGCACGCGCAGCAGTGACCCGCTCAGGATCGGGATGGCGACGAGCAGCCCTTTCTGTGACTGGTTGAGGCCGAGACTTTCGGCAATCGCGATCCCCAGGGCGCCGAGCAGCACCCAGAGCATGAAACTGAGGTCGAATTGCAGGAAACAGGCGAACAGGGTCGGCAGGTGGCCGTTCAATTTTGGCTGTCGTTCGTTCATAAGACACACTTTTGTTAGTTGATTAACAGTTAACCAATTGACATTCAGGGGAAGTAAGTGCGCCTCAGTCGGCCTTCGGCGCCGGGGTTACCGGTTCTGCCCGAGATAATGCATCAGCGCAAGAACCATTGGCCCCATTTTCGGGTGTTCAGGTTCGACGTGCGGCGCGACGCCCAGGGCCTGCAACGCCGAAGTGCAGGTCGGCCCGATTGAGGTGACGACGATTCCCTCGTTGAGGGCATTTCGCAGTTCGGCCTCTTTGCCCGTCTCAGCGGCAAGCTGAAACAGGTGACGCGCCTGGATCTGGCTGGTAAAAGCGATGGCGGTGAAATCCCCGTCGAGGATTTCGTCAATCAGTCGTCTGAGTGCGGCCGTGTCTTCGGGCAGCAGCCATTCGTACAGACACAGCTCCTGCAACTTCGCGCCGCGGGCGGCGAGGGCCTCGGCGAGCGCGGTGTTTCTTTCGCCGTAATGCAGTACGGCGATGGTTTCGCCCATGACTTCGAGTTTTTCGAGCGCGGCCAACAGCTCAGTCGTCGTGAACGGCTCCTGGGCCTTGACCCACACCGGGATCTCATTGCGCGCGAGTACGGCGGTCGGCTTCGGCCCGCGGCAGACGGTCGTGACCTGACGGAGCGCGGCGAGCAGTTCGTCCTTTCGCCCGAGCTTTTCCGCTTCGCCGAGCAGGGCGATGACGCCGACGCCGGTCTGGAAAACCACTATGTGCGAGAGCCCGCCGGTCAGGGTGTCAATGAACTGCGCGACCTCCGCTTCGCAATCGCGCGCAACTTCGCGCAGCGCCGGGACGCAGTACGGCTCGCCGCCGTGACGTCGCACCAGACTGGCCAGTTCACTGCTCATTCTCGCCTCCAGCAGCACTACCTTTGCGCCTGACAGGTCGGACACGATTTACTCCTTCGGCCTTTACAGACTCAGCAGTATCTCGCCGCCCTCCCCGAGCGAAACCTGATAAGTCCGGAGCGCCGCACATTCATTGCCGACTGGCTGCCCGGACTCCAGTTCGAACTTGAAAGCGTGCAGCGGACAGATGACTTTGCCGCCGCCGATGATGCCGTCGGCGAGCGGGCCTTCACGGTGCGGGCATTTTGCCTGCACAGCATACAACCGTCCGGCGCGCGTGCGAAAGACCGCGATCCCTTCCCCGGCAATCGTGAATTCGCGCCCCTCGCCGGGCGGGATGCGCTCGACGGGGCCGAGACTGATCACGACCGGCGCGGCAACTGTTTCAGCGAAGTCAGCGAACGGTATTTCCATGTTCAATCCCCGAACGACGGCGTCATCCTTTCAATCCGGTACAGCGCCTGTGCGACCTCAGCCGGGGCGGGCAGCGCGTTGACAAACTGCGACGGATGCACCGGCACGACTGCTTCCTGCCAGGGATCAACGTAAGCATCAACCGCGGCCTGAATCTCCGCGTCGAGCCGGTCGCTGATCTCTTCGCCGTCATCAACCAGAATCCGGCGCAGCTTCTCGATGCCAAGGCGTTCGACGAAGTCGTAAGTGCGCTCCAGATACTTCGCGTTCTCGCGGTAATACTGCATGAAGCGGCCCATATACTTCAGCACCTCGTCGTGCGTATTGACCGTGATCAGCACGTCGCCCTTGCGAACCTTCGAGCCGGCGGCGCCGCCGATATAAATCTCCCACCTGCCGCCTTCAATCGCGACCGCGCCCAGATCCTTGGTCGTCGCCTCGGAGCAGTTGCGCGGGCAGCCCGCGGTGGCGAGCTTCATCTTGTGCGGCGATTCAATGCCCTGGAAACGCCTCTCGATCTGGATGCCGAGGCCCGTGCTGTCCCCGAGACCGTAGCGGCAGAATTCAGAGCCGACGCACGTCTTGCACGTCCTGAAAGCCTTCGTGTAAGCGTGGCCCGAGGGCATTCCCAGATCACGCCAGACATTCGGCAGGTCTTCCTTCTTTATGCCGAGCAGGTCAATGCGCTGGCCGCCGGTGATCTTGACCATCTTCACGTCGTATTTGTCGGCGACATCGGCGATGCGGCGCAGTTCGTCGGGCGAAGTCACGCCGCCGTAAATGCGCGGCACGACGCTGAAGGTGCGGTCCTTCTGGATGTTCGCGTGAACGCGGTCGTTGATGAATCGCGCGTCGCGCTCGTCTTCGTAATCCTTCCCCCAGACGGTCTTGAGCAGCGAAGCCAGCCCGACCTTGCTCGCCGGGTCTTCCTTTCCACCCGCGAGTGCATCGAACACGGCGGAGACCGATCTCAGATTCTGTACTTTAATTGCTTCGATCAGTTCCGGCTTTCTCAGCGGGACGCCGGGCACGTAATAGTGCGCCGACGGGTCGTCCTCAACTAACCCGTCGCAGGCCAGTTCCAGAATGCCCTGCACCTGCGGCTTGCAGGAGCCGCAGCCAGTGCCCGCGCGCGTCGAGTCGCAGACCGATTTGAGGCTGCGGCATCCGGCCTTGACCGCCGCAATGATCTGCCCCTTGCTCACGCCGTTGCAGTTGCAGATCTGCGCCGCGTCCGGCACGTAAGCGAACGTCATCGGGTCGTCGCCCCCGGAGAGCGAAAACAGCAGTTCCGCCCGGTTCTCCGGCAGTTCCGTGCCGCGGTCGAAGGACTGCCACAGCGATGGCGCCTTCGTCCCATCGCCGAGCAGAATCGCGCCGGCCAGTCGCCCGTCGCGCACGATCAGCTTCTTGTAAAGGCCGCGCGAAGGTTCGGTGTAAACGACCTCTTCGTCGTTCTCGTCGAGCGCGTCCTTCTCGCCCATGACGGCGAGTTCGATGCCCATCACCTTGAGCTTCGTCGAAACCTTCGAGCCTTTGTAGGCCGCATCCGGCCTGCGCCCGGTCAGACGGTCAGCCAGCACCGCGGTCTGCTCCCACAGCGGCGCGACCAGACCGTAAACTTTGCCGTCGTGCTGCGCGCATTCGCCGACCGCATAAACGTGCGGATCATTCATGCAGTTCAGGTCATCGCCGACCACAATGCCGCGTTCGACAGTCAGCCCGGCTTCCCGTGCGAGCGCGACGTTCGGCCTGATGCCCGCCGAGATCACGACCATCTCGCATTCAAGCTGCGAGCCGTCCTTGAACTGCAACCCAGTGACGTGCCCGTTGCCCAGGATGGCCGTCGTGGCCTTGTTCAAATGAACCCGCACGCCCATCGCTTCCATGCTGCGCCGGAGCGTCGCGCCGGCCTGCGCGTCAAGCTGCATTTCCATCAGGTGCGACATCAGATGCACGACGTGAACTTCCGCGCCGAGGTTGAGCAGCCCCCGCGCCGCCTCAAGCCCGAGCAGCCCGCCGCCGATCACCGCCGCTCTCTTCCCTCCTTCAGCGTACTGCGTGATCGCGTCGCAATCGTCGAGCGTGCGGAAGACGAACACGCCGTCCTTGAACCCTTCGCCGTCGGATTTGTCGAGTCCCTCCATCGGCGGCACGAAGGCCGAGCTGCCGGTGGCGATCACCAGGTGATCGTAATTCTCGGTGACACCATTCGCGCCGTGAACGAGCCTGTTTTCACGATCAATCGCCGTGACGTACACGCCGGCGTGCAGCCTGATGTTGTTCTCTTCATACCACGCGAGCGGGTTGATGAAGATGTCCTTCGGGTCGTGAGTGCCCGAGAGTACGCCGGAAAGCAGGATGCGGTTGTAGTTGCCATACGGCTCGTCGCCGAACATGACGATCTCGAACAGGTCAGCGCCGCCGCGCGCCAGCACGTCTTCGACCAGACGCGCGCCGGCCATTCCGTTGCCGATGACGACGAGTTTTTTCTTCTCAACCATTACTTCTGCTCTCCTGCCGGGCGCCCTCGCCGGGCTGAACCTTTACCGCGCAAACCTTGAATTCGGGCATCCGGCTGGTCGGGTCGAGCGCCGGGCTGGTCAGCCTGTTGGCCGACTGATGATCGCCCCAGTGAAACGGGACGAACACGGTGTCTTCGCGGATGTCTGACGTGACTTTGACCTTGAAATTCGCCGAGCCGCGGCGAGTCACCAGCGTCACGTCGCCGCCCTCCGCCAGCCCGTAACGCTTCGCGGCGTTCGGGTGAAATTCGGCCTGCGGGTCGGCGGCCATCTCTTTCAACTTTTCGACCCGGCGCGTTATCGCGCCCGACTGGTAATGAGCCAGCACGCGCCCCGTCGTCAGGTAGAGCGGATATTCGGCGTCGGGTTCTTCGACCGGCGCGAGGTGACTGACCGCGTGAAATCGCGCCCTGCCGTTTGGCGTCGCAAAGGATTCAGCGAACAGGCGCGGCGTGCCGGGATGGCTCTCGCCGGGGCAGGGCCAGTGCAGCGCCTCGCCCGCTTCCAGCCTCGCGTAACTGATGCCCGAGTAATCGGCGATGCCGCCTTTCGTCGCCCTGCGCAATTCGTCAAAGACCTGCTCCGCGTCCGCGTAGGTGAAGAACCTGCGCTTACCCAGCCGCGCCGCGAGCGCGCAGATGATTTCAACATCGGTGCGCACCCCGGCGGGCGGCGCGAAGGCGTGACGGCGGCGGATGACGCGCCCTTCCAGATTCGTCATCGTGCCGTCTTCTTCAGCCCACTGCGCCGCAGGCAGCACGACGTCGGCGAGCCTCGCCGTCTCCGAAAGAAAGAAGTCGGTGGCGCAGAAGAAATCGAGCGACGACAGGCGCCCAATGATCCTGCCGGCATCGGGCGCTGAGACCGCGAAGTTGAAGCCGAGCGAAAACAAGGCCCTGATTTCGCCGCCCAGCGCATTCATCAGTTCATAGGCCGACTTGCCCGGCCCGGGGATTTCCGCCTCGCTCACGCCCCAGACCCTGGCGATGTGCTGCCGCGCTTCGGGGTCATCAATCTTCCGGTAGCCCGGAAGCTGATCGGCCTTCTGCCCATGCTCGCGCCCGCCCTGACCGTTGCCCTGACCGGTGATCGTGCCGAAGCCGCTCGAAGGCCTGCCGACTTTGCCGAGCGCGAGCGCGAGATTGATAAACGCCAGCGTGTTGTTGACGCCCTGCGACTGCTGTTCAGGGCCGCGCGCCGTCAGGATCATCGCGGTGTGCGACGACCCGAGCATCCTCGCCGTGCGCAGCAGCAGCGCTTCGGGGACGCCCGTGATGCGTTCCACACGTTCGGGCCAGTAAGTGGCGACCACGCCTTTAACCGCGCCGAAGCCCTCGGTGCGTTCGCGGATGTAAGCTTCATCAATCAGCCCGTCGCGGATCAGGATGTGCAGCAGCCCGTTCGCCAGCGCCGCGTCGGTGCCGGGGATCAGCCGCAGATGAACGTTCGCCATCTGCGCCGTCGCCGAAAGTCGCGGGTCGGCGACGACGAGCCTGCCGCCGCTGTTGCGCTGCGCCTCAAAGTATTGCACGAGCGGCGGCATCGTTTCCGCCGGGTTCGCGCCGACGAGCAGGATCACTTCGGCCTGCGGGATGTCGGCGACCGGGAAGGGCAGACCGCGATCAATGCCAAACGCTTTGATTGATGCAGCAGCAGCGCTCGACATGCAGAAGCGGCCGTTATAATCAACGTTCGCCGTCCGCAAAGCCACGCGCGCGAACTTGCCCAGCAGATAAGCCTTCTCGTTCGTCAGCGAGCCGCCGCCCAGCACGCCGACCGCGTCGCTCCCGTACCGCGCCTGCGCCGAGATGAAGGCCCCGGCCACCGCGTCGAGCGCCTCGTTCCAGTCAACGGGAACAAGCGCGCCGCGGGCGTTGCGTTTGAGCGGCCTGAGCAACCGTTCCGGGTGATTCAGTACTTCAGCCGCCGTCCAGCCCTTGATGCAGAGCGCGCCTTTGTTGGCCGCGAACGATTCGTCGCCGTGAATTGTCACGCCCTCGCGGCTGCCCGAAAGCTTCATCCCGCATTGCAGGGCGCAGTAAGGGCAGTGCGTCGAGGCCGGCTCTGAATTGTGCGGCGACAACTGATTCACTGGTGAACTGTCATCCAGTTGATAATTGGGTTGACTCAAGGCCTGGGTGAAGCTGATTGGTGTTGTCTTCCAGACACCTGATCGGCTGAGCAATGCGTACTGCTCGCTGCTGGCTTTGGCAAGCCGCGTACCAGTAAAGCGGGGTGATGCCGATGTGGCGGGCAATCTGTCTGGCGTTTCAGCGGGTTAGGGGAATAAAGAAGGAAATGTCTGCGTGGCGGGCGGGGTTGTCGGGCTGGCGCGATTTCTACAAATTTGTCTGAGACGAAAAGAGATCAGGAAAGAATTTTCGGTTCACTGCGACGACCTGAAAGCGTCACAGTCAATCGCATGCTTCTTGACCTTGTAACTCAGCACGCGCTCGCTGACCTTGAGGAGCTTCGCCGCCTGATTGCGGTTGCCGCGCGTGTTTCTGAGGGCATCGCAGATGAGGCCCTTTTCGTAAGCCTCGACTGATTCGAACAGCCCGCCGTCAGCCACTCTGTCAGGCAGGCGGGCGGCTTGCACTGCTGGCGGCAGATGATCAGGCTGAATGGTCTGCCCGTCGGCGACGACGACGGCCCGCTCAATCGTATTTTCCAGTTCGCGCACGTTCCCCGGCCAGTCGTAATGCTCGAGCAGTTCGAGCGCCCGCGGCGAGAAGCGTCGCACCTGCTTCCCGTGCGCGCGCGCAAACTTTGCGAGACAGTGTTCGGCCAGCGGCCCGATGTCTTCCCTTCTTTCACGCAGCGGCGGGAGGCTGATCGGGAAGAGATTGAGCCGGTAAAACAGGTCGGCCCGGAAGCGCCCGGCGGCGACTTCTCTTTCCAGTTCGCGGTTGGTCGCCCCAACGAGCCGCGCATCAACTTTGATCGTTTCCGTGCCGCCGACCCGCTCGAATTCGCCCGTCTGCACGACGCGCAGCAATTTGGCCTGAACCAGCGAGCTGAGTTCGCCGATCTCGTCAAGCAGCAGCGTCCCGCCGTCGGCGAGTTCAAAGCGCCCGCGCTTCTGCGAGACGGCCCCGGTGAAGGCGCCGCGCTCGTGGCCGAAGAGTTCCGATTCGATCAGGGATTCCGCGAGCGCCCCGCAGTTCACTTTGACGAAAGGCCGCCCCGAGCGCGGCGAATTGATGTGCAGCGCATGCGCCACGAGTTCCTTGCCGGTGCCCGACTCGCCACTGACGAGTACTGTCGCATTCGTGCAGGCGACCTGCGCGATCTGTTCGTAAACCTGACGCATCGGCCCGCTGTTGCCGATGATCCGCGAAAAATCGTACCGCTCGCTCAGCTCTTCACGCAGCCCGACGTTTTCTTCAACCATCCCGTGAAGAGAAATCCCGCCGGTCTGACTCCCGGATCTGGTTTTCAGAATCAATCCGACAATAGTGTTGCCCGAGACAGGTACTTCCGACAATTTTGCGTTGCTGTTTTTCTTCGACATTGACGAGAAACCAATGAATAAAGCCTTTCCCCAGGGAGACCGACTGTCCGGCCATGGTTTCTGTCAATTATCGTGCCAGAGGTGAGTCAGATGATGAGTGTGCGGACCGGCCTGCTGATTTCCGGGAGGGTCGGTAAAAATTTCTTCCGGTAAGTTATTCGGAGCGGCTTCCGCGCCGGGAGCGCGAGCGGGACGCTCGCCAGGCTCATACGCAAGGCCCCATGACATTCGCTCGGGCTTTGATTCCATGCCAGGCGAGCGTCTCGCTCGCGCTCCCAGGGGGGCGGCGGCAGCAACCCCGAATAATTTACAGCAGAAACTCTCTGCTCCAGACTACCTGCGTCCGCTCGCCATCAACCTTCACCAGATTTACTTTATCGAGGACGCAGCTGTAATCCAGGCCGGAACTCTCCGCCTCCTTTGAAGCCTGCTCGTATCTGCCCGGATCACTGGTGAACACGCCGAGCGTGAGGTGTGGAATGAATTGCACCTTGCTGCTGTGATAATGAGCCAGCGCACCCGTGTACAGTTCATCGTGCAGCCGGATTATGTTATCGCCCCCCTCTTCAAGCGTGAGGAACAGGCAGTCATCCCAGGACCGCCCCAGCCCATTCAGGCGAATGGGGAACGGCTCCCAGCGGCGCAGGACTGTGCTGATGTGCGCCGCCAGGCTCTGCTCGCCGACGGGCTCAGGCGCGGGGAAAACGATGGTGATATGCGGGGCGATCAGGTCAGCTTGAGGGTCATACTTGCTCCTCAGCCGGTTGATCCGTCGCGTATCAATGGCAGGGTAATGGACGAGTGTGTAAAACATCCTGACAGATATAGTGCAATAACCTGGCCGGAGATTCGGGAAGGTTTCAGCGACGGAGTGCCCTCACGCAACGCCAGGCCCCCCAGCCGAACAGGAGGGCGAGGAGCGGAAACACGACGGCACCCACGTACGCGCCCTGACCGCCCGCGCGCGTGGCACGAAGCCCCTGGGTCACATATAAGAGCCGGGCCGTGTAGAAGACGAAGAACGCGCTCAACAGCGCAAGAACAACCGCCGCGAGGCCGAAGACAACAGAACGTGCCGGACTTGAGGATGGGGCCATATCACCTCCGGTAATGAAGAAAGTTTGCGACCCGGGCCGCCGCCGATAATCGGAGCATCCGGTTCGGTGCGACTGCTCACGCTATTCCACTTTCCAGCGATCCCCCACGAAGATGAACTTCCGGCCGCGCCCTGCGGCCCACTTCTCCCGGCTGGCGAATGCGTCCAGGGAATCCTCGACCGGGACGTAGCTGCCGTTGAAGAAAACCATCGGCTTCCGGCCCTTGTCGTACTTTGCATCAATAATCCCATCGCCGTTCAGGTCGAAATACTTCGTGCCGCCAGGGTCCACCGCGTATTCCGTCACCCGCCCGTCTTCGCCCTTCTTCAGCTCGAAGCTCCCGTAAGTCTGGCTGCCGATGCTGAAGCCGCAGTTGTGATCAACCTCCCGGACGAAGACTTCTCCCTGCTCCAGCGGCAGGGTGTAGTTGGACGTGTTCCCGGCGGCGGAATGAACCGCCTTCACTTCGACCTTCCGATGGTACTCGTCCCCGACCCTGACCCACTCAGGGCCGAATTGCCGCTGGAGAGCGTAAGCACAGACCGCTGCCGGTATAACGGCGAGGGTCGCCGGAATTGCCTTCCCCATGACAACATCCTTCCAGCCCGCAAAGCCCTGACGAAAAGTTTTGCCGGACCGCAAAAGAACTGCCTCTTCAGAGCCGCATGGAAAAGGCATTTGCTGCATTGTGCAGGTCATACCAGACAACCAGAATGGAAAAGAAATATGCCACTGAAAGCAGGAAATAAAGGCTGGCTTTTATGATCAAACCCCGGATCAGGTGACTCGCTCCCGACCGGGAAGGGGCAGCAAGCCCGCGCCCGAACCTGATTGCCAGATAAAGAGGCACCGGCGTGCAGAGTCCCAGCAGTATCAGCAGATCAGGGCCAATGATTTCGACGACTGCCGGCAGCGGCAGCAAAGACACCAAAATGAAGAGTAATGCGAGCCACCATTTGATGATTTGTTTACCCATCGCCGGAAACTATCCCGATGGCTGGGGCGGGGCAACTTCCGCTGCCGTTGTAAATTTCACGGTACCGGACCCCGCGCCCGGTTACGCCTGTCCCTTCTGATGAGTCTGCCAGCAGGCGATGAAATCAAGCTCCACGCCGGGCTGGAACCAGTCGAAGCTTTCGAGCTGGTCGAGCGCCCGCTCCAGCGCGTCGTCATCATCCGTCACTTTCACCCGGTGGCAGGCCTGCGCCCTGCCTTCGTGCAGTAAAAGTATCTGGTTCTGTCGTTCGTCGAATTCCACTCGCGTCATCAGTGTTTCTCCACAGGGGCACTGGTTGTTTCTCTTTCCGCTCCCGTCACCCGAAGCTGATCGTCCGCAGCAGGAACCTGTTATTTTTCGCCTGCTCAAGTTCGGAGATGAAGTCTTCGAGGTCTTCGTACTTCATCTGCCGCACCCGGATGGGGATTGAGCCTGCTGCGGTGGCCAGGTTCAGAAAGGCCCGGCGCGTTGCCAGCCAGGCCACCAGCGCCACTCCCGCGACCGACAGCCCCGCCGCAAGAACCAGATAACTTGTACCGGCAGGGTATCTGCCGGCCGCGATGAGCGTTAGTACGGCGATCAGGAGAGCGGAGGTGAGCAGGAACGGTTTGGACTCCCTGACGTATTCGCAGAAGCAGATTTCATCGAGCATGGCGCTCCGGATTGCGACATAGCCGGTCTCCCGGATCTCCTGACGAACGCGATGGGTGGTCAGTGTGAGGCTGTCGGAGTCAGCCGTCAGAATGACGCGTTCATTCGGGAGGAGTCTCAGTTCATTCATTATTCAATTCACTGGCCGGAATGCCCGGCTCTTTTTTCTCTTTTGTTATTTTCCATCGCAGTTCTTTTATTCTGCTCACAGGCCCGGGTCAGAGCTTCGGCCGCCTCAGCCACACCGCAAAGTTTTCATAGGAGTCGTTCGTAGTGTTGAGCTTCCTGATCTCGAACACCTCGAAGCCCACTTCACCCCAGCGGTTGATTTCCCTCTCCAGTTCGGAGCCGGGCCGGATCACCCGTCCACCCGTGGGCCCCATGATCACTGCCGAAGGCGGGCCGGTGAACACGTCTCCAGTCAGGATGCGGTATTCCCAGGCCTGTACGCGGGGCGCCGCTGAAGTTATTTGCGGTGCGGGCGGCGTAACAGAGGTCCTGGCTGACTGTGATGCGACGCCAGTACTCAGCGCCGCGCCGAGGATGAGGCCCAGAGCGAGGGCAGTGACGACCAGTGCGTGATGCTTTCCGACCATACATTTCTCCTTTTGGAAAAAGGGGGGGCTCTCCGGTTAAGCAATCAGGGGGATCTCAGAATCCTGTCAGTCGCCGCGGGGGTTCGCCTCCTGTGGCTGATGGCGCTGATGATTTCAAATCGGAAGTCCCGGGGCCGCAAACGTCCCTACCCCGGCGCGCGCACGCTGCGAATGATGCGTTCGGCATTGGTGGCGGCGGCGGGCGGGGCGTCCTGAGAATAAAAAACGACGACGAGCAGAATGCCCCGCTGGCAGCGCGTGATGACCGCTTTGCCGAGGAAGTTCAGAGTGGTCGAAGTCGCCGGGTCGTGGAAGAGCGCGTTCAGATCGAGGTAGGTTCTGATCTGCCCGCTTTCGTTTTCGACGCGGCGCGAGATTTCATTCAGCGTCTTTGTCTCCGTGCCGGAGCCCATGCTCCTGACGATCGTGTCCACCAGCAGTGTGTTGTCATATTTCTGCGGATCGTTCGCGCCCGGCAGTTTGTTCCAGATGACATTGAGGAATGCCGCGTCCTCTCTGGATTTGAATGAGGCCCCGCCGTCAACGTTCTGTGAGACCTTCTCGGCATCGCCCCAGGCCGCGCCGGTCCAGTAGCTCGGATGCTCGAAGGCATAACCGACCGAGCCGTCTTCAAAAATCGCGAAGCCCGGGTTGACGGCTTTGACGGGCTTCGTCAGCTCGGGTGTTCTCGTCAGCTTCGCCTTACCAGGCATCGTCAGTGACGTTGAGGCGGCGGTTGCGGAAGCAGCCCCCTTGTTCGGCGGGGCGATGGCTATGTGCTGGTTGATCGTCGCCGGCGTGGGCGTCGGAGTCGGCGCGGTCACCGCCCTCGGCCTGACGGGGGCAGTGGCCGCTGCGGTCTGAGTCTCAGTCCTGGCCGGCGTCATCGGTTCAGTAGCGGCGGGTTTCGGCGGCGTCTCGTATGAGGTGGCGAAAAAATCCTGTGCGATGCCCTGTTTGCGCAGCTGCTCGCCTTTGGCCTGCGCCGCCGCCCTCGTCGGGAAACGGCCGACGCGCACGCGGTAACGGACGCCCGCGCCCGGCACGTTGCTTTTGATCCAGTAGGCGTCGAGGCCCTGCGCCTTCAACCCGCTGACCTTACTATCCGCTTCGGCCTGGGTCGAGAATGATGCTATTTGAGTCGTCCACGAGGATTGGGCAAAGGCCGGGGAAAGTGACAACAGCAACAGGATGCCTGAAAGAAGAAAACGCGCGTGTCTCATACGGCTGATCATGGCTGTTTGCGATCCATCGCTCCAGTGATTACTGCTTCCCGTTTATCGCCCGCAGGGTTTCCGAGATACCTTTGGCGGCGACCGCCCCCTGGCCTGCTGCCGTGACCACGCTCAGACAAACGGGATTGGTGACGTCCCCGACAGCATACACCATTTTAGCCGAAGTGCGTTGTTTTTCATCAGTTCTGATGTACCCGCCGGGGTCGAACTCAAGCTGATCGCCGAGGAATTCCGTGTTGGGCGCGATGCCGATCTGAATGATGACGCCCTGTGCCGGGATGGTTCGCTGCTCGCCGCTCTCACAATCTTCGACGACCACGCCGGAGACCTGTTTGCGCTCGTCGCCGGTGATCTGTTTCACCCGAGCGCCAGTAACGACTGAAATGTGCGGGTGGGCGAAGACTTCATCCATCCAGACCCGGCGCGCGCGGAAGTCGTGCGAGTGATGAATCAGCGTCACCTGCGGACAGACGCGCGCCAGAATCAGGCTGTCATCAAAGGCTGAATCGCCGCCGCCGATGACGCAGACTTCGCGCCCGGCGAATAACGCCTGATCGCGCGTCGCATTGCCGCTGACGCCGGAGCCCCTGAATTCACTCTCGCCCGGCACGCCCAGCCACCGTTTGCGCGCGCCGGTCGCGATGACGAGCGCGTGGCCGCTCATTGTCTGTCCATTACAACTCAGTGTGCGGTCGTTGATGTTGACCGATTCGATGCGGCACCCGATCTGCCACTGGAGCCGCAAATGGCGCAGGTGGTTTTCAAAATGATCGCGCAGCTCCCGCCCGTTTTTCGGCAGGATGCCGGGGTAATCGGGGATCGGGTGCGCCATCGCGAGCATCTGCCCGCCGAGTTCGTCTGCCTGCTCAAGCAGCAGCCCGCGCAGGTTGAGCGAATTGCACCAGAGCAGCGCGCTCATCCCGCCGGGGCCCCCGCCGATGATGATCACATCGTAATCAGGCATAGCTTTGAATCAGTGATTCCGTAATCTCTCAAGCGCTTTCGTCATCGCCGGCGGCAGCGGGGCGTTAAAGGTCATCTCTTCCCCGGTGGTCGGGTGGCGAAATGACAGCGACTGCGCGTGCAGCAGTTGATGCTTCAACTTCAGGCCGGGGATACCGGGCGCGGGAGCGGCGCCTTGCCCTTTGTAAACCTGATCGCCGACTACGGGGTGGCCGATGTACGCGCAGTGAATACGCAACTGATGCGTGCGCCCGGTCAGCGGTTCGAGTTCCAGCAGGGTGTGGCCGGCAAATCTCTCTCTGACGGTGAAGCGGGTCTGCGACGGGTCGCCCGTGTCCATCACCTGCCAGCGCGGCCAGTCGTGCGGGCTGCGCCCGATTGGCGCGTCAATCTCGCCGCCCTCAGCCGCCACGACGCCGCCAACCAGCGCCAGATAGCTTTTCCTGACGCGCCTCATCCGAAAGGCTCTGGTGACGATCCTGCTGGCGCGCTCGTTCCGGGCGATGGCCAGCACGCCCGAAGTGTCGCGATCCAGCCGGTGCAACAGCACCGGGCGCGAAACCGCTTTGCCCGGCCGGTGACTGCCGTGCAGGATGTGGTGCGCAATCGCATTCATGAGCGTGCCCGATTTTTCCGTGCGGCTCGGGTGTGACAGCAAACCGACCGGCTTGTTGACGACGATCAGATCGTCATCTTCAAAGAGGATGTCGAGTGGAATGTCTTCGGGCAGTGCCGCGGTCGGCTCGCCGGGGTCAATCTCGATCGTGACCCGGTCGCCGGCCTGGAGGATCCAGCCCTGAAATGAATTCCGGCCATTCACCCGCACCGCGCCTTCCCTGACGGCCTTGCGAATGCGCGTCAGACTCAGGGCAGGGAAGCGCAGCGCGATGAACTGATCAAGGCGCAGTCCTTTCGCCTCAGCCGTGAACTCGAATTTCTGACGGCCCAGTTCGTGGTTGTCCGCTTGTCTGGTCATTCCTGACGGCATTGGTTCTGTCTCGAAGCATGAAGCGAGTAAGGGCAGGGGAGATGATAAGCTCGGGGCGGACAAAAAAAGAAGCCCACTGGCGAACCAATGAGCTTCAAAGGAGACAACAAGCGAACCAAACTAAAGAGCAACAGGAGACACGAAACCAAAAACTTATGCGCCCGGCGACTTCCGGCGTCCGACCCTCGCCGCTATTCCGGCGAGCCCGGTTCCGAGCAGAATCAGCGTCGCTGGTTCGGGGACCTGAGCGCCGCCGGGGACTGCCGCCCCGGCTCCATTCGCCGAGAGCGAGGTGATGTATTTGCAGCCGCAGGGATCCTGACCCAGCGTCACTTTGACCGTCGCCGTAAAGCTGAAATCGAGCGTGGTCAGAGTTATCCCGGTGTTCGGATCTGTTACTTTCAGCGACCCGGTAATCGTGCGCGTATCGGTCGCCGTCAGCCCGTCGGGATGCCTCAGATCGAGGTACATCGTCGCCTGACCGGTGACGTTTGACCCGGCATAATTCACTCCGTTGATCACCAGCGGGCCGGTGGCCGCGCCGGATGTCGGAGCCAGTGAAAGCGAAACCGTCGTCAGCCCCTGTTCATAAGCATAAGGCAGCGGCTGCGACTGGAAATTGAGCTGAACATTCAGCCCGGCGCCCTGAAGCGTCAGTGTATTCGTGCTGCCCGCGCTCAGACTGGCAGTGGTCAGCGTGATCGGGTCGGCTTTGACAGCCGTGCCGATGACCAGGAGCAAAGCGAGCAGGGTCAACGATCCCGTTAATATTTGCGGTCTCATCACTAACAAATCTCCGGTAATTCAACGGGGCATCGTTGCGTCTCTGACAGTCGCAATGGTGCAGCCGTTCCAGGACGAAACGATGACAAACGGGGTGGGAAATTGTGTCGGGACGAATTTTGTTCCGGGAGGGTGACGAGGAATGTTTGCGCGCTTCATTCTTCATTCAGCGCGACCGGTTCTGACGAGCAAGGTGATCAGCACCAGCGCGGCCAGCAGATCGAAGCCGGTCAGCCCGACCGAAATCCGGTGCAGCAGGTCAAAGCTCACGCGGGCGGGGTCAGTCACGGGGAGCTGGCCGAGGGCTTCGCCAAAGTTCAGGCGAATCTCGTGCAGTCGCGCCGAAACGACAAATCGCGACAGGGCGGTGGCGGCGATCATCAGCACGATCACGATAAATTCAAAAGCGAATGTCCTGCGGCGCGGCGAGCGCTCAATCAGCAATAACACCAGCAGCGTTACGCCGACGATCATCCCGAAAATTTCCAGCCCGCCGAGCGTGCGCGAAACCACCTGCCCCGCCAGATGCGTCGAAGGCAGCACCGCGAAAGCCGCGGGCGCGACGAAGAAACTGAAAAACGCCATCGCGCCGGCCCACAGTCCGAGCAGCGCAATCCGAATTCTGGTCAGCATAGCGATCACCTCATCAAAGCCCGGCTTCAGGCAATATCAGACAAAGGCTCCCTGATTGATTTGCCGCCGCCGCCTGTGCTTTAGTTTCTAACATGGAGCTTTCAGTCAAAGTCCTGGCCATCCTGAATCTGCTCGGGGCCGCCCAGGGAGCGTTGCTCGCGCTGGCGCTGCTGACCGCGCGGCGCGGCAACCGCGCGGCCAACCGGCTGCTCGCGGCGTTCGTCGCCACGATCTCAATCCTGGTCATCGGGGCGATACTTTTTACGACGAAATACATCTTCATCTTCCCTCACCTCAGCCGGCTGCACCACCCTTTTATTTACCTCGTCGCGCCGCTGCTCTTCCTCTACATTCGCGCGCTGACGTCGCCGGGCAAAAAGTCTGATAAGACCGACCTGCTGCACCTGATCCCGTTCGTCCTCTGCGCAATTTATCTCGTGCCGTATTACCTGCAAAGCGCCGCGTACAAGATCGCGAACCCGGGCTCGGCCGACTACGAGTCATGGTATTACACCCGCCACGCCATCCTGTTCGTTCAGGGGGCCGGGTATCTGGTCTTCACTGTCAGGTATCTTGCCACGTATGCGCGAAAAGTCGGGGGGCAGAGTTCGCCGGCTGAGCGGGCGGTGCTGCTCCAGATCAGGGCGCTGGTGATCGCGGTGCTGATCCTGCTGGCCGGCGGGATGGTGCGTTACCTGCTCAGGGATCGGAGTACTGAAACGAACCTGCTGCTGCCGCTGGGCGCTTCGATCATGGTTTACGTCGTCGCGTGGCTGGCCCTGAGAAACCCGGAAGTTCTGGCCGGGCTACCCGAGCCGCCTCCTCAGCCGAAGAAGTATGAGCGGTCAACGCTGACGCCGGAGCGGGCCGATGAGTACATCAAAAGGCTGCTTGAGGTGATGGACGGCGAAAAGCCTTTCACCGACGGCGAACTGACGCTGCAAAAGCTGGCGGGCAGGCTCGCGATTCCGGCACAGCACCTTTCGCAGATCATTAACGAACGTCTGGGGCAGTCATTCTCCGACTTCATCAACTCTTACCGGATCGAAGAGGCCAAAAGAAGACTGCTCGACCCGGCCCGCAGGCATTACTCGGTCCTCGCCATCGCCGAAGAGGTCGGGTTCAATTCCAAATCCACCTTCAACGCCGCTTTCAAAAAACACACGGGCCGGACGCCCTCGGAATTCAGAGACGCCTCAAATTTCGTGGAATCAGGCTGACCGGGTCTCCCTTTACCCGTCCGGAATCATCTTTTCGCACGTCCTGACCGATGTTTCCGGACGAATTGTCACTCGGGCTCCACGTATACTCCACCGGAAAACTTACGCATCCGAGGTGAAGAGAAAATGATTCAGCGGGCAATCAGAAAAATCATCAGGACACTGGCCGTTTTATTAATCACCACCCTTCCCGCCACTGCCCGGGCGCAGCAGTCACAGCCTGACACGCCCGTCCAGGCGGCCGTCCGGCAGTTCGAGGCAAAGCAGTACCAGGAAGCGCAGGCGGCTTTCGAGAAACTCTTCAATGCTGATGAGAAGAATGCCACCGCCGCGTTCTACCTCGGTCGCATCGCGTTTCAGCAGAACAAGGCCGACGAAGCGGTCAGGTGGTTTGAGGTCGCGGTCAGACTTGAGGATTCAAATTCCGGCTACCATCACTGGCTCGGGCAGGCCTTCGGGAAAAAAGCCCGCAGCGCGAGCCTCGTCAGTCGCGCCGGTCTGGCCAAAAAAGTGCGTGAAGAGTTGCTGAAGGCGGTCGAGCTTGACCCCGACAACCTCGCGGCGCGCGCCGACCTCGCCCGGTATTACAACGAAGTGCCGGCATTCCTGGGCGGCAGCGAGGAGCGCGCGCAGGAGCAGGCCGCGGTGATTAAAAAGAAGGACGCGCTGAAGGGCTGGCTGCTCGCCGGCGAACTGCTCGCGGACAAGAAGAAGAACCCGGAAGCCGAACGCGCTTACCTTGAGGCGGAGAAGGTGCAGACGGATAAATTCGAGGCGACTTTCAAACTGGGCTTTTTCTATCAGCAGACCAGGGATTTCGACAAGGCGCTTGCGGCTTACGACCGGATTCTCAAGTCGCAGCCGGACAACCGCGCCGCGCTCTTCCAGATCGGGCGCACGGCGGGGATGTCGGGAAAGATCCTCGAACGCGGACTGGCCGCATTCGAGGCTGTCAGACCGACGCTGAGGGACACTGATCGTGATGCGCTGATCGGGTTGTATTGGTGGCGCGGGAAAATTTACGAGGCCGCGGGCGAGCGCGACAAGGCGCGGGCCGATTACGAAGCCCTTGACCGAATCTCGCCGGGCCACCCCGAAACGCGCGCCGCACTTGAACGAGTAAGGCTGAAAACCAGCGAAACCACGTCGTCAAAGACCGTTCGCCAGCCCGGGCTCCTTTCGCTCGCGCCTTCATCATTCCAGTCATTCGACGGCGAGACGCTTGATTGCGAAGCCGGTCGCGTACTCGTGCCTGAAAACCGCCGGAACAAATCGAGCCGCCTGCTCGAACTCGCCTTCATTCGCTTCAAAAGCGCCGCGAAAGAGCCGCAGTCGCCGGTGATCTACGTGGCCGGCGGCCCCGGCGGCAGCGGGATCGTCTCGGCGCGCGTGACGGAATTCTTTCAGACCATCAAGGCCATTCGCCAGTTCGCCGATGTCATCGTCTACGATCAGCGCGGCACGGGCGCATCAACGCCCGACCTGACCTGTCCCGGCACGTTCGGCGATCTGCCCTCGACGGCGCTGCGGAGCCGCGAAGATCTGCTGCACGCCTTCACCGAAATCGCGCAGAAATGCGCCGACAAAGTGCGCGCACAGGGCGCGGATTTCGACGGCTACACGATTCTCGAAAGCGCGGATGACATCGAAGACATCCGCCGGGCGCTCGGGCTCAGGAAGGTGAGCCTGTGGGGTTACAGCTACGGCACGCAGCTGGCCTTCGCCACGCTGCGACGGCACGAAAGCAGCATTGACCGCCTGATTCTGATGGGCGTCGAAGGCGTATCGAATACCGAGAAGTTGCCAAGTGACGTTGACCAATATTTCGAGCAGCTCGCCGCGATGTGCAAAAACGATCCGCGCATCGGCGCAGGCGTTCCCGACCTGACGGGGCTCATGCGTTCGGTCTTTGCAAAGCTTGATCGCGAGCCGGTCACGGTTTCAGTCACCAGCCCGGCGACAGGAATGAAGCGTGAAATGGTCGTCGGCGGATTCGGGCTGCGGGTTCTGGCGTTGCAGACGATCCTCAACAACACGCGCAACCTGCCGGTGATCCCGCTGCTCTTCAGCTCGCTCGCGCGTGGCGACCGGACGGTGCTGGCCGAAATGCTCGGGGCGGTTCAGGGCCGCGGGATGCTCTCGGCCGACTGGTTCCTGATTGACGGTGCTTCGGGTGCGACGGCCGAGCGGCGCGCGCAGATTCGCCGCGAGGCCCGCGTGGCGCTGCTCGGCGACGTGATCAACTTCCCGCTGCCCGACATCAACGCGGTCTGGCAGCCGAAGGATCTGGGCGATGAATTCAGAAAGCCGGTGAAATCGAAGGCACCTGCGCTCTTCATCAGCGGCACGCTCGACGCGAACACGCCGCCGCACCGCACCGAAGAAGTGCGGCAGGGGTTCCCGAACGCCGCGCACCTGATCATCGAAAACGCCGGCCATCAGGATCTGCTCAGGGGCCCCGGCATCATTGAAGCCGTTGCGGCGTTTGTACAGGGGAAGAAAGTGGAGTCGAAGAAGTTTGCGCTGCCCGCACCTGAGTTCATTCCGATGACGGCGGGGAAATAGAATCCGGTCAGGTGTCCGACAGGCTGCCAGCTTGTCGCAGACTTCGGCAGGAGGCTGTTGGCAGAAACTGACGACAAGCTGGCAGCTTGTCGGACAGGTGCAAATTCACCTCGCCCGGAAAACATAATAGACCACTCCCGCGTAATCATCAGTCAGCAGGAAGCCGTCGCCGAATTTCATCACGTCCACGGGCCGCCCATTGATCTTCCGGTTCTGCAGAAAGCCCGTGATGAAATCCTGCGGCGGCGCTCCCTTTCTGACGCGCGCGACCGAGTAGCCGTGGCCGATGCGGACGAAGCCGGAGCCGTGCAGCGCGACGAGGAAGCTCTCTTTCAATTCGTCGGGGGCGTCGTTGCTGAAGTATTCCAGCCCGAGCGGCGAGCTGTGCGCGAGGAATGAGGCGAAAGGCAGAGGCACCTGATTACGATCCGGCCTCTTTGTTGAGGCGGCGAATTTTTCGTCGGCGAAAAGCTTTGACCGGAACAGGTAGTAATACGGCCAGCCGTAATTCGCCTTCTCCCCGACGACATACATCGTGTCATCCGGCTTGTTGTCGCCGAGGTGATCCGCGCCCATATTCGTCGCGAACAGCCGATCACCAACAAGTTTCAGCCCGACCGCGTTGCGCAGGCCGTGAGCAAAGACCCGCTGATTCTTCCCGTCCGGCTCCATTTCAAGCACGCTGGCCCTGACTGCTTCAGTCTCTTCGCAGGCGTTGCAGCTGCTGCCGACCGAAACGTAAATCTTCCCGTTGCCGCCCACGACGACCGTCCGCGTCAGGTGCCAGCCGCCGTATTTGTAATTCAACCCGTAGTCGGGGAACGTCACCAGAGTTTCCGGCTCTGATGAAGGCGCGCTCTCGCCCAACGTGTATTTGTAACGCACCAGCCGGTCAGTCAGCGCCAGATAGAGCCAGTGCGTGCCGCCGCTGTCAGTGTAGAAAGTCAGGCTGTTCGGATTGCGCAGATTGCCGAGCCACTTCGTCACCTTGCCGAACTTCCCGGCTTTGAGATTGAAATCATCGAGAATATAGACCGCGCCTCTTTTGTTGTCGGTGCGGTTGTACATATCCGTGACGAAGATGCGGTTGTCGGGACTCTTCGCCATGAAGCGGACGCGCTTGAGACCTTCGGCGGCGACAGTGATGTCGAATCCTTCGGGCAGGTTGAGCGCGAAACTTTTCCCGCCGGAGAGAGTGATGCGGTGAGGTCGTAACTTTAGCGGATGACTCACTGCCGCGCGGCTTTGACCGAAAGTAATAGTCACCGACAGCAGAGTCGCAATCAGGACGGGCGACAGACGAGATGTGACAATGAAACCGATCACGATTCTTTCAGGGCCACCGGAGCAGCACTCTTCTAACATCCCCTCCCCCACTCTCGCTACTCCACCCAGTCGGCAATGAAGACGTTCGTGTCGCCGGGCTTCGCGTCGTGGCGGTTGGAACAGAAGACGAGCTTTCTGCCGTCGGGCGAAAACATCGGGAACCCGTCAAAGGTGTCGTTATAAGTGATCCGTTCGAGGCCCGTGCCGTCAACGTTGACCACATACAGATCAAAGTTGCGGCCCTTCGGGTCGTCGAGATTCGACGAGAAGATGATGCGTTTGCCGTTCGGGAAGAAGAACGGCGCGAAGCTGGCTTTGTTGAGGTTCGTCACGCGACGCTTGCCGGAGCCGTCGGCATTCATCACCCAGAGGTCGAGTTTCGTCGGGCGGATCAGATTGTCTTTGAGCAGCGCGAGGTAATCAGACTTCTCTTTCTCGGTCTCTGGGTGGTATGCGCGATAGACGATCTGCTTGCCGTCGTAGCTCCAGAACGGGCCGCCGTCATAACCGATTTCATCGGTCAGGCGCTTCAGGTTCCCGCCGTTCTTGTCCATCGTGTAAATGTCGAGGTCGCCGTCGCGCAGGCTGGTGAAAACTATCTGGCCGTCAGGGCGAATCGTCGCTTCGGCGTCGTAGCGCGCGCTCCTGGTCAGTGGCTTGATGTTCTTCCCGTCGGGGTCGGCCTGAACGATGTCGAAATCCGGGTACAGGGCCCAGACATAGCCGCGCGAGAAATCGGGTTTGGGCGGGCAGGCCGGATTGCCCATGAACGTCGTGGCGTAAATGATGTGCTTTCTGTCCGGCGTGAAGTATGAGCAGGTCGTCTTGCCCTGCCCGTTCGAGAGCATCTTCATTCCTGACCCGTCAATGTTCATCGAAAAAATCTGATCGCAGCCGTCGCCCTTTTCGGCGCGCTGGAAGATCAGCTTCTTCCCGTCGGGCGAGAAGTACGCTTCAGCGTTCTCTCCGCCGAAGGTCAGCTGTTTGATGTTCGCCAGATGTTTTTCGCGCGGGTCTTTGAGCGACTGGTCAGGCTGACTCTGCGCCTGTGGTTTCTGCGGGGTGAGCAGGGAGAGGAAAACAATCGAGCAGACAGCAACGACCGCGACGACGGGGGCTTTCATTCGCTTCTCCTTCAAACCAGAGTGAAGAGTGAAGAGCAGGGCTCTTCACTCTTCACTCTCTGAATCAGTCCTGATTACCGCCTTTGGCCCTCTTCTCCTCCTTCAGCAGCGCCTTGCGGCTGAGGCGGATCTTGTTGCCTTCGACGGCGATGCAGCGGACCATCAGCTGCTGGCCTTCCTTCAGTTCGTCGCGGACGTCGCGGACGCGGTAGTCGGCGATCTCAGAGACGTGCAGCAGCCCGTCGGTGCCGGGGAAGATTTCGACGAAGGCGCCGAAATCAACGATCCGCGACACCTTGCCGAGGTAGTCCTTGCCGACTTCGGCCTCGGCCGTCAGGTCGCGGATCATCTGGACGGCGCGCTCGCCGGCCTCGCCGTTGGCGGTGGCAATCGAGATGCGCCCGTCGTCGTTGACGTCGATCTTCGCGCCGGTCGCCTCGACGATGCCGCGGATGACTTTGCCGCCCGGCCCGATGACATCGCGGATCTTGTCAACGGGGATCTGCACCGTGAGGATGCGTGGCGCGTACTTACTGATCTCCTGGCGTGGCTCGGCCAGAGCCTCCTGCATCTTGTCGAGGATGTAGATCCTTCCTTTACGCGCCTGTTCGAGAGCCTCGGCCAGAATCTGATGGTTCAGCCCCGTGATCTTGATGTCCATCTGCAGGGCGGTGATGCCGTCGCGCGTGCCGGCGACCTTGAAGTCCATGTCGCCGTAATGATCTTCGGCCCCGGCGATGTCGGACAGGATCGCGTACTTCTTGTCTTCTTTCACCAGCCCCATCGCCACGCCCGCGACCGGGGCCTTGAGCGGGACGCCCGCATCCATCATCGCCAGCGCGCCGCCGCAGACCGTCGCCATCGAAGACGAACCGTTCGATTCGGTGATGTCAGACACGATGCGGACGATGTAGGGCCACTGCTCTTCGGTCGGCATCACGGCGCCGAGCGCGCGATGCGCCAGCGCGCCGTGGCCGATTTCGCGGCGCCCGGGGCTGCCCACCCGCCCCGTCTCGCCGACCGAGAACGGCGGGAAGTTGTAATTGAGCATGAAGCGGCGTTTGAATTCGCCGGTCTCCAGACTGTCAACGTACTGCACGTCCTGCGAAGTGCCGAGCGTCACCGTCACCACGGCCTGCGTTTCGCCGCGCGTGAACAGGGCGGAACCGTGCGTGCGCGGCAGCCAGCCGACTTCGATTGAGATCGGACGAATCTCGGAGAAGCGGCGACCGTCGGGACGGCGGCGGTTGTTCAGAATGTCATCGCGGAAGATCCGCTCTTTCAGGCGGTCAAAGAGTTCGCCGGCCTCCGCGCGCTTCTCCGGCTCTTCTTCCGGATAGCTTTCGACCACGCGCTTTTTGAGGTCGTCAATCGCGGCGTAGCTTTCGATCTTCGTCTTGTTCTGGACGCTGAGCGCCTCACGCATTTCGGCACTGTACTTTTCTTCCAGCTCCTTGAGCATCTCTTCGTTGACTGGCGGCGGGGTGTACTCGCGCTTCTTAATGCCGAGTTTCTCGAACATCGCCTTCTGAAGCTGACAGAGTTTGCGAACCTCGCCGTGCGCGAACATGAGCGCTTCGATCATCACCTCTTCGCTGACCTCCATCGCCCCCGATTCGACCATGACGATGGCCTCTTCGCTGCCCGCGACGGTCAGGTTCAGTTGTGATTCGCGCAGCTGCGCGTAAGTCGGATTGACGACGTACTTGCCTTCCACCAGCCCGACGCGCACGCCGGCAATCGGCGTGTGGAACGGGATGTCGGACAGGTAGAGGGCCGTCGAAGCGCCGGTAATCGAAAGCACGTCCGGGTCGTGTTCGTCGTCGGCGGAAATGACCATCGAAATGATCTGCGTTTCGTTCATGTAGCCTTCCGGAAAGAGCGGTCGGATCGGTCGGTCGGTCATCCGCATCGTCAGAATCTCTTTTTCGGTCGGTCGGCCTTCGCGCTTGAAATAGCCCCCGGGGATGCGCCCGGCGGCATAACCGTATTCACGGTAATCAACCGTCAGCGGGAAGAAACTCTGCCCCGGTTTGGCCGTGTGCGCGGAGACGGCAGTCACCAGCACAATGGTGTCTCCCTGCCGCACCAGCACCGCGCCGTCGGCCTGTTTGGCGATGCGGCCCGTCTCAATCGAGAACTCACGACCGCCTAAGTTAATTGCTTGTTTCAGAAACATTGTTATCTCCTCTCAACAACGACGGCTGTCAGCCCCTCAGCCCGTCAGCTGTCAGCCGGCATCTATGCTGAATTCGTTCCGGCTGATCGCTGACCGCTGACCGCTGACAGCTTTTCAAACAACAAAAGCCACGAGCGACAGCTTTCGCCTCACGGCGAAGGTGGCGCTCCTGGCCTGATGATTTGCGATGGTTGTAAATCGTCTCAGAACTTCCGGGACTCTTGTACACTGCGATTCACCTGAACGCAGCCGCTTCGTCTCTCTGGCGCTCCGGGCATCCGTGAAGGATGATGTCTGGTTTTCCCGGCTCGATCTGGCAGGCGGTAGGGCAGGCGGCCTGTGATATGAATGAAGCTGGGATTTGGGCGCCGTCACGTTCGGCTGCAAAACGAAAGCGGCGTCGCAATAAGGACGCCGCCCGAAGGTAAGCCTTTATTTCCTGATGCCGAGCCGATTGATCACTTCGTGATAGCGATTGATGTCACGGCGCTTCAGATAATCAAGCAGGCTGCGCCGCTGGCTGACCAGCTTGAGCAGGCCGCGCCGCGAATGATTATCCTTGACGTGTGTCTTGAAATGATCAGTCAGTTCGTTGATGCGCTTTGTCAGCAGCGCGATCTGGACTTCAGGAGAACCGGTATCACTCTCGTGGGTTTTGTAGGTCGTGATGATTTCCGCTTTTGCTTCCTTTGCTAACGCCATTACTAATCTTTCTGCCTCCAATACTCGGGTAACGATTGAGAATAAGTGTTGATAACAGCTGGTCTTTGAGTGGCCCAAAGTAACACAGGGGTGAAAGTCTGTAAAGACAGGGGTTGGTGATTTCCAGGGCCGCTATTTTGCCTGCCCCGGCAGCGGCAGTCGCAGCAGGTCGCCGCGATACGTCAGGTAAAGTTTCCCGGCGGCGGCATCAACCCAGACGTCCTGGCTGCTGAGGCTGAGTCCGGGCAGTTCGATGACCGGAGTGAAACTGAAGCTCCCGATATCGTAACGGCCAACTGTCGTGGTCCGGGTCGTCCCATCATAAATGGCCGCCCAGACCTCGTTCGGTTTCCCTGTCGGCTGCTGCGGGCGCACGAGTTCACTAAACCAGGGACGGAATTCGCCCCTGACCGTTTGGACCGCCCCCGTTTCCGGGTCAAGCAGCAGGCCCTGCCCCGATCCATTTTCAATGGCCGATGTACTCCCCATTCCGAACAGTACCTTGCTGTGTGCGCTGATGAAGGCGACGGGGAAGTAAGCATACCCGTCCGGCAGGCTGACTGGTGACTCCTGCCTGGTTTGCAAATTGACCCTGACAAGCTGCTCTCCGGATTTTTCTTTCCCACCCCCTGCCCTGCGCGCAATCAGCCACTTGCCATCAGGGGTCACCAGTGGATAACTGTAAGAGCCGTTGGCGACCTTTACCGGATCGCTCCCCAGCCGCACTTTCCAGATACCTTCTTCTCCGTTCCACTCCCCCGCCATAAAGCCAGTCTCGCCGATCCTTGACTGCCAGAGTGAAAAGCCCCTCGATTCATTCCTTATCTTCGACCACCAGTCCATCAGTTCATTTATTTCACGGACGTTCAGCGCAGGGCAGGCGGAGGGCGTTTCGACCGCGGCCCTCAACTCACCTGATTCATAACTCCGCCACCCCGGCAAAACCTGCGCGCGCTGCCGGCCGGAGCCTGCGGCCTTTTCCTCGACCAGCACGCGAATTTCGCGGCCCTCCTGACAAACAGCGCCGGCTTTATAGTTGCCACCGGCCAGCAGCACTTCCAGTCCGGGCAGACGGTCTTCCAGTTCGTAACGCACCCTGTATTCGCCCGATTTCCAGAGCCGGTAAAACAGCCCCGAAAGTTGTTCGTGCGGGGTGGCATTGCTCCTCGGCGCGCGGGCCAGACCATCCACGATGATTCTCCGCCCGCCATCCTTTGTCAGTCGCAGGTATTCGTAACGCCCGCCCCTCTCCGGCTTGTCAGAGTAACTTTCCGGGCCGAGGTCTTCGACTTCCGGCCTTGCAGTAAAATCCTTCAACTCCTGAAACTCGCTTTCGGCGAGCAATCTGACCTGCCGACGCGCCTCATCCAGGTAGTAACTGATCTCAGCCTTCCCATCGCGCACGCGCACGATGACGCTGCGATAAGCGACGTCATTGAGCATCGCGTAAATCTTCCCCGCGCCGCCCTGCTTCCGCACTTCTTCACGCAGCTTTTTTTCCCAGTTGTAGATTCCATTACCACTCACGTGTTGTTCAAAGCTGAAATGATGCTCCAGCTGTGCAAAGCCCCCATAGTCGCCCAGGATCAATGCCTCGCCGGGGTGACGCGCCAGAACCAATCTGCGCGCAGAAGCGCTGTCTTCGACTTCAAGATAACTTTCGGCAGCGGCGGCAAGCGATGTGTTCGGAGAGTTCAGCATCTTACCGACCGATTCCACCGGCAACTTGTCGCGCAGGTAGCGGGCGCAGGCCAGCAGCGCGCGCTGGGCCTTCACATCTGTTCCCTTCAGCACATCGGCCTGCCGGCCTCCATCACCCAGCAGTGCCGCCGCGATTCCGGCCACGTGCCCGCCCTGTTTGAGCAGCGGATAGATTTCATCGCCGACGCTTTTCCGCAGCGAGTCGCGAGTCTCAAGCGCCAGCGTAATGTCATCTGAATCAGCCGCGCCCTCGCCGATGCGCTCAAGCAGGCTGAGTTCGGCGATGCGGAGCGGAACTCCCCGAATGCCGCTCAGGATTTTCTGCGCGACGTCAGGCTGTGATGCCCGCAGGGCTTTCACCCGCTCAAAGAGCCGGGACGCCATCCCTTCAGTCGCCCGGATCGTTTCGCTTTCATAAAGCACGAGCCCGATGCTGACATTGAGCGGGAGCGGCTTGTCAGATTTACCCGCTTTGGCCTGTGCAATCTCCACCTCGCCTTTATCGGAGACGACCGCCCGTGCGTAAGCTTCAATCGCAGCTGCCGCTTCATCATCAGAGATGCCGCCGCACTGAGCCAGCGCCGTAATGATGTGGTTGCGAGACTCCTCGAACGTTTCTCGTTCCAGAGCGCGCCTGAGCGCCGGGACGGCGCGCGCGTCACGATGCCTGACCAGGGCTTCCGCCGCCGCGCTGCGATTACTGGCATCTTCGTCATAATCCAGAATCCAGATCAGCCCCGGGATGCTCTCAGGTATCTTCAACTCGGCCAGATGGTGAATGAATGCCCAGCGACCTGACGCAACTGACCAGTCAGGGTTGGCGAGCCAGGGCAGGAGCGATTGCGCCGCCTGCTTCCGCCACCTTTTCTCGGTACTCTCATTGATTGCGCACAGGGCAAGACAGCCGACCGCGGCATTGTGAATCGTGCGGTTGGCGTGCCCGACAAGTCCGGCGATGATTGGCAGCCATTTGTCAGGTTTCTCTTCAATCGTTGCAGCCAGAACGTTACGCTCTGTGTCCTCTCCCCTGCCTGTTTCCTTCGCCGCGTCAGCGATCCTGCCATTCCCCGCATCAGTGTCAGGTGACTGATGACTGGCAGGCAGCCCGCTGATAACCGGGTTACTGAACAGGGAAATGACCCATTCATCCCGTCCGCTCCAGTCGGTCGTCATCAGAGCTTCAAAGGCTATGGCGCGTGCAGCCGGTTCCGTCTGAGGACTGGCCACCATTCCCTTCAATCGCGTCCGGATGCTTTCTGCCCGGGCCGCATCACCGGATTCACAGGCATGCAGGTAGATCTGCCATAAAGCATGTGTCGCCACGAAGGGGTTTGATAATGCTGCCAGACGCTCCATTAAAGGATTGGCGGCTTCCCAATCCAGTCTGGTCAGAGCCGCCAGCCTGGACATCTGCATTATCAAAGTGACCTCACTACCCTCAGCCTGCATTGATCTGATCAGCTCTTCACGAAAATACCTGCTGTGTAATTGCAGCCAGTCGCGAACCTTCCGGCGCCATCCCTCGTCTTCATCGTCAGGTTCTTCTGAAAGCAGCTTGTGCAATCGGTCGTGCGTGTCTGGCTTGTCAGGCAGAAAATTGAGTAGCTCCGGCAGCAGCCACGGCCTGTTTTCAGCGGCTTCGAGCAGCCGCTGACGAACAGTGTCTGATGGCTCCGGCCTGTAGCGCCCGGGCTCGTCAGTCCATTGCGACCAATACTCAATCAACTCTTTGATCGCCGCATCATCGGCTGGCGGTTTCTCGTCTTCATCTTCATCGGTTGAAGCATTGTCCGACGTGGCGGATGTCTGATCGTCGCCCGGTTCATCGGGGGCCGGAGGCGTCAGTTTGAGCAGTTCAGTTATGACATCTGCCGATACATCCGGGCGCTGGCGCTGCCGCGAGCGCGCCGCGCGTGGCGTTTGAGAAAGCAGTGGCTGCGGGATCAGCAGGAGAATGACCAGAAAAACGGCGGTGAGGGTTGAAGGCTGAGGAGATTGCATACCAGACTCCTGGTTGGTGAAAGAAATTGTCCATACTCTGACGGCTCGCACATTCTAAAGCAAAAGCTGTCGTAAATGACTACGTAAAGTTTTTTGATCACCGGCCCGCCGCCAGCAATCCGGCCTTCCGTACTCTGTGGTATATGATTCGGGTATGACCGAAAAAATTCAGTCCGCGAAATCGGCCAAGGACCTGCCGCTGCGTCAGGACATTCACCGCCTCGGCGACCTGCTCGGCGAGACACTCAAACGGCTCGGCGGCCGGCAACTCTTCCAGACCGAGGAGCGCGTGCGCGCGCTGTGCAAGCAGCTCCGCACAAAACACTCGCCCGCGACCGAACGGCAACTGAAAAAGCTCCTGGCCGGCCTCAGCCTCGATGAAGCCATCGGCGTGATCCGCGCGTTTTCGGTCTACTTCCAGCTCGTCAACATCGCCGAACAGCACCACCGCATCCGCCGCAAGCGTTATTACGAACTGCACACGCCCGACGAGCCGCAGCAGGGCTCACTCGCGGCGACGCTGCGGAAGTTGAAGCATGCGCACATCCCGCGGGCGCAGTTGCAGCGGGCGCTCGACCACCTCGAAATCGAGCCGGTCATCACGGCGCACCCGACCGAGGCGGCGCGCCGCACGCTGCTCGAAAAGCACCGGCGGATCGCCGACCTGCTGACGGCCTTCGACGCGGCGGAAATTTCCCCGCGCCAGCGCGCGGAGTTGCACACGCAGCTCGCCGCCGAAGTCGAATCCATCTGGCAGACGGACGAGGTGCGCCACATCACGCCGACCGTGCTGGAAGAGGTCGGCAACGGGCTCTATTACTTCGACGCGACGCTCTTCGAGGCGCTGCCCACGCTGCTGGATGAGCTGGAACATCAACTGAAGGAAAACTTCCCCGGAGTCACTTTGCGCGACGGGATCGTTCCGGTTCGGTTCGGGTCGTGGATCGGCGGCGACCGCGACGGCAATCCGTTTGTCACACCCGAAGTCACGTGGGAGACGGTGCGGCTGCAACAGCGGCTGGTATTGCGCAAATATCTGGGCTCGGTCGCCGACCTGAGCAGGCGGCTGAGTGAATCTTCGCGTTACGCGCCAGCGAGCCGGGAGCTGCTTGATTCGCTCGTCGCCGATGCCGCCGCGATGCCGGAACTCGCGGAACGGGTCAACCGGCGCAACCCCGAAGAGCCTTACCGGCAGAAGCTGTCTTACGTTTACGTGAAGCTGGAAAATACGCTCAGGCGCAACCAGCAGCTGGCCTCGGCGCTGCGCCTCGAAACGCCCGACGCGCTGATCTCGACGCGGCCCGGTCTGCCGATCATCACGCAGCTGACCGGCGGCCACGAAGAGCCGAACGGCGTCTATCACAGCGGCGATGAATTATACGAAGACCTGCGGCTGGTGCGCGACAGCCTGCGCGCCGATGCGGCCTCGTCCGCCGCGTGCATCGTGGATCGGCTGATGCGACAGGTCGCAACTTTCGATTTACACCTCGTCAAACTCGACCTGCGGCAGCACAGCGAGCGGCACACGGCGGCGCTGGCCGAAATCACCCGCGGGTTCGGGATGCAACGCGACTACGCGCGGATGAATGAGCAGGAGCGGACCGAATGGCTGACGAATGAACTCCTGTCGGCGCGCCCGCTCGTGGCAATTGACTCGCATTACAGCGCGGAGACGACCGAGGCGCTCAACGTCTTCCGCGTCGCCCGGCGCATCTTCGACGAAATCAGCCCGCGGGCCATCGGCACTTACATCATCAGCATGACGCACGACGTGAGCGACCTGCTGGCGGTGTTGTTGCTGGGCAAGACGGCACAGTTATTCCAGACCGAATTCCCTTTTCAGGTTTCTCCGCTCTTCGAGACGATTGACGATCTGCGGCGGGCGCCCGATGTGATGAACAGGCTGTTTGAGAATCCTGTTTACCGCCAACACCTCGCCGCGCAGAACAACGTGCAGGAAGTGATGATCGGTTACTCGGACAGCAGCAAGGACGGCGGCATCCTGACTTCGAGCTGGGAGCTTTACAAGGCGCAGGAGCGGCTGTGGGAGGTGGCGCGCGCGCACGGCGTCGAGTTGCGTTTATTCCACGGGCGCGGCGGCACGGTCGGGCGCGGCGGCGGCCCGAGCCACGCGGCGATCCTCGCTCAGCCCACAGACACCGTGGCCGGGCGCATCAAGATCACCGAGCAGGGCGAAGTCATTTCGTCGAAATACAGCCTGCCCGAAATCGCGCTGCGCAGTCTGGAGCTGACGACTGCTGCCGTCGTCGAAGCCAGCCTGACGCACGAGGAGAAATCATCAGACGGCATCGCCCGCTGGAAGGAACTGATGGATCAGATCGCCGAAGACGCCTTCGCCGCTTACCGCCGCTTTGTGCGCGAGACGCCGGGCTTTTATGATTACTTCGTCGAAGCGACGCCCGTCGAGGAGTTGCAGTACCTGCGCATCGGCTCGCGCCCGGCGAAGCGCAAGCGCGGGTCCAAAAGCCTCGACGACCTGCGCGCCATCCCCTGGGTGTTCGGATGGACGCAGAGCCGGCACCTGCTGCCCGGCTGGCTCGCCGTCGGCACGGCGCTCGAGAATTTCATCAATCAGCAGGAGCAGTCGAAACGCGGGGCGAATCTGGAAGAGCTGCGCCGGATGTATCGCGACTGGCCTTTCTTCCGCAGCACGATCTCCAACATCGAGATGGCGCTTGCGAAGGCCGACTTTCAGGTAGCGCGGCAGTACGCGGCGCGGACGAGCGACCAGAAGCTGGCGAAACGGATCTTCGCGGCGCTCGAAGACGAATACGAGCGTGCCTGCCGCGTGGTGTTGCAGGTCACGGGCGAAAAGCATCTGCTCGATAACTCGCCGGTGTTGCAACGCTCAATCAGGGTCCGCAACCCTTATGTTGACCCGATGAGTTACCTGCAGGTCGAACTGCTCGCGCGGTTGCGTGAAGGCGAGGCGCGCGCCGACCGCGACAAGCTGCTCTATGCGATCCTGCTGACGATCAACGGTATCGCGGCGGGGATGAGGAACACGGGCTGACCGGATCACGGCGATTCCCGAGGGGTTGGAGACAACATGGGAGAGGGCTTTCTGATTGTGAATCCGGCCAAAAGGCAGTTTCTCGATGCCGGACGTTTCGGCGAGAACAACAAGCGCAGTGGCATCCTGTGTAGCCGGCACGGCAGCGCTGTCGCACTGCTGATCCTCAACACCAGGCAGCTCTATTCAGTTCACCCGCTGGTTGGCTCGTGGGTCGGGGATCCCGTAATCGCGGCTGGATACTTTGCATCGCCTGATACTGCCGGGATTCAGACAACATCAACAACTCATCCTGAGCGCAATCTATATGGATTGGCTTGGGAGGAATTTGAGGACATCAGCCATCAGGCAATTGTGATGTTATGTCAGGAAAGCCAAGGTTACGCTGATGAGTTTGTGACGTGGACAAAACAGGCCCCTTCATTCATTGTCGAACTCGGTGACATCGTTTTCCAACTCGGCTGCCCGCCCCTGCAGGAGGCTCTTGAGCGAATTCTCGGCCCAACCTGGGCGAAGGAATACAAGGCCGCCTGCCAGAGCTATTATGGCCGGCGTCTTTATCATCAGCGCAAGTAAGAGAGGGGAATTCGACTGATGACAACAGCAACCAGATTTGCTCTGTTTTTCCTGCTTTTACTGGCAACAATGAATCAAACGAAGAATGAACAATCGCGCCCGCGCGCCCGCGATCTCGGCATCACGGTTGGCGTGCTGCCCCCGGGCAAGCTCAACGCGATTACCGACGTGGCCGGCGTGCGCGTCGGGCACACCACGCTCATCAAAGGCGACAGCGTGCGGACCGGTGTGACGGCGATCCTGCCGCACGCGGGCAATCTCTTTCAGGAGAAAGTCCCGGCGGCGATTCACGTCGGCAACGGCTTCGGCAAGCTGATGGGCTCGACGCAGGTCAATGAGCTGGGCGAGATCGAGACGCCGATCCTGCTCACCGGCACTCTCAACGTGCCGCGCGTGGCCGACGCGCTGCTCGACTGGATGCTCGCGCTGCCCGGCAACGAAGAGGTGCGCTCGATCAACCCCGTCGTCGCCGAGACGAATGACGGTTTCCTCAACGACATTCGCGGTCGTCACGTCGGGCGCGATGAAGTTTTCGCCGCGCTCAGATCGGCGAAAGACGGGCCGGTCGAAGAAGGCGCCGTCGGCGCGGGCGCGGGCACGGTGGCTTTCGGTTTCAAGGGTGGGATCGGTACAGCCTCGCGCGTCGTGCCGCAGGGCGCCGGCGGTTACACGGTCGGCGTGCTGGTGCAATCGAATTTCGGTGGGGTACTCGTGATCAACGGCGCGCCGGTCGGTCAGGAACTGGGGAAGTATTACCTGAAGGAAGAGATCGAACGGAAGCGCACTGGTCAGTCCGGGACTGCAAAGCCTGAACTCAGCGGCCGCGCCGACGGTTCGATCATTATGGTGGTCGCGACGGATGCGCCGCTGGATGCGCGCAATCTGAAACGGCTGGCGGCGCGGGCGATCATGGGGCTCGCCCGCACGGGCTCGCCCGCGACCAACGGCAGCGGCGATTACGTGATTGCGTTCAGCACTGCGTCATCAGGCCGCATCAGGGCAAGCGAATCCCTGCGCTCGGTTCAGGTTCTCGGCAATGAGGCCATGTCGCCGCTCTTTCTGGCCGCCGTCGAAGCGACCGAAGAGGCGATCTACAACTCGCTCCTGCGCGCGACGACGGTCACCGGGCGCGACGGACATCGCGTCGAGGCTTTGCCGATTGAGCGGACGGTTGAAATTTTGAAGAAGTACGGCGCGTTGAAGTAGCGCAGGTGAGGGCAGGAACCGGTACGCTTTCGGATTGTGGATCGCAGAGAATGACCGGGGGGCCTTCTGCGATCCGCAACCCGGAACCTGGGATCAGGCGAAACTCTTGACGGCGGCGGCTTCGTCGTCGTGAACGTCAAATACGGTGTAGAGCTTGGTGATGGTCAGCAGATCCTGGATGCGCTGCGTGGCGTTGAGCAGCTTCAGTTCGCCGCCCGCGCGCTTGACCGTCGTGTAGCTGCGGACGATCTCTCCGAGGCCGCCGCTGTCCATGTAAGGCACGCTCGCGAGGTTGAGCAGGAGCTTGGTTTCCTTTCGCTCCAGCAGCTCGTCAATCTTCTTCTTCAACTGCACGTCACCTTCACCCAGCAGGATTTTGCCCTCGACATCGAGGATCGTCACGTCACCACTTTTTCGCTCTGTAATGGTCATACGGGCCTCCGAAAACGGTTAGTAGTTAGGATTTGAAGAGAACGCGGCAAAACTACCACAGGCCCCTGGCAATGGCAAGACTGGGCGCAGGCTGTTTGCAAAGCGCCCCCGTTCACGCTAAAAGAGCCCTGAAACTATGCTCCTGCGCCATAAAATCCTCGACCAGTTGCACGCCAAACGTGACCGCTTCGCGGCCTTCGATGACGATTTTCAGGGCGAAGCCGGGAGCTATCGCGACGCCCTCGGCCGCCTCGCGGAGCTGTCCGGCGACGAGTTGCAATCGCGGCTGACGGCTTACTCGACGCCCGGCGCGCTACCTACCGCCGAATTCGACACGGCGCCGAACCTGCGCGTCGGTTTCTCGCCGAAGTGGGGCAACCATGAGGAAGCGCGCGCCTGGGCGCACCGGACTCTGCTCGGTCATATCACCTTCGCCGCCGACGGCAGCCAGATTCAGCCGATCAGGGATTTCAGCGTCCCCGTGGCCGCGATTCAGGTCGCGTGGTTCATCAACCACCACGCACCCGCGGGCAGCTACGTCAAGGACATTGAATTTGAAGTCCTCGCCCCCGACGAATTGCAGATTGAATACAACGGCGAGCTGACTATTTCCGAGCAGGAAGTCAACCTGCGCCGCTTTGAGAAAGAGATCACCACGCTCTGCAAACTGATGAGGCAGATGGCCGACAGTGATGAATTGATGCGGCAAAAGCCGCTCGCGCTCTTTGACAGCTCGCTCGTGATTTCATTCGCCGACCGGTTGCAGGAGCCGCAGCGGTCACAGTACATCCTGCTCGTGGTGACGCTGCTGCGCTGTTCGGAGGAGACGGGCGTGCCGCTCGTCGGTTATGTGGACACGAGCGTCGCCCACGACCTGACGAACATGCTCGCGCACGCTTTCGGCCTCCGCGAGGCGGCGAAGATTCACGACGCGCAACTCGTCAACGAACTGCTCGCCTGGGGCGAACGCACGCCGCTCTTCGTCTGCGCGCGCGGCAGCGCCGACAAGAAGCAGCAGGGCGTGCTGGATGATTTCGCCGAATACCGCCGCGGCGTCGGTTTCGTGTACCTGAAGACCAACTCCATCGCCCCGCCCGCGCGTCTCGACATCCCGCTGTGGATTTACGAGTGCGGGCTGCTCGAAGAAGTGCTTGATCTGGTGCGCGCCGAAGTGATCGTCGGCAACGGCTACCCGTATGTGATCGAGACCGCCGACGCCGCGGCGGTGATTACGGGGAAGGATCGCGAAGCCCTTTACGCCATCTTCCAGAAGTTCGCCGAAGAGCAGGGCGTCGAGTTGCGCATTTCGCAGAAGGCCGCGAGCAAGGCCAGAAGAAGATGATCTGAAAACAACCCGGATTGACTGGAGGCCCTGATGAAGACTCGTTGGATACTTGCCCTGATTCTCACCTGTACTTTCGTCGCCCGCGCCCAGCAACCGGATAACGTGAAGAGCATTCTGTCCTCCCCGCAGGTGCGCCGCGCGTTTGATTACATCAAAGCCTCCGAGCCGGAAGCCATCAACGAGCAGATCAGAACCTGCGAGATCCCCGCGCCGACCCTCAAAGAGCAGCGGCGCGCTGAATATTACAAAGGGCGATTCACAGAACTGGGTCTGAAGAATGTCCGCATTGACGGCGCCGGCAACGTCATCGGCGAACGTCCGGGTGCGGGCGGCGGGCCGGTGCTGGTGCTGGCCGCGCACCTCGACACGGTCTTCCCCGAAGGGACGGATGTCAGCGTGAAGCGCGAGGGCAATATCCTCAAAGGCCCCGGCATCGGCGACGATTGCCGCGGGCTGACGGTTATCCTCTCGGTTGCCCGCGCGCTTAATGAAGCGAAGATCGAAACCCGGGGGACGATCATTTTCGTGGCCAACGTCGGTGAGGAGGGCCTTGGAGATTTGCGCGGCGTCCGGCACCTCTTCAACGAAGAACTCAAAGGCAGGATCACGCACTTCATCTCGGTTGACGGGACCGGGCTGCGAATTACGACCGCCGGCGTCGGGAGCAACCGCTACCGCGTCACGTTCCGCGGCCCCGGCGGGCACAGCTACGGCGCGTTCGGGATGCCCAGCCCTATCCACGCGCTCGGACGTGCCATCGAAAAAATCTCGCGCTTTCAGGTCCCGAAGCAGCCGAAGACGACCTTTAACGTCGGCCGCATCGAGGGCGGCACCTCGGTCAATTCAATCGCGCACACGGCGTGGATGGAAGTTGACATGCGCTCGGAAAGCGCGGCCGAGCTGGCCAGAGTTGACGCGCAGTTCAAGCGCGCCGTCCAGGAAGCGCTCGACGAGGAGAACGCCTTCTGGCAGAGCAGTGTGAAGCTGACCGTCGAAGCGAAACTGGTCGGCCAGCGCCCGGTCGGCGAACAGCCCGCCGACGCCCCGATCATCAGGGTCGCGCTCGCCGCCGATGCCGCGATGGGGATCAAATCCGCGACGGGGGCGAGCAGCACCGATTCCAACCTCCCGATGAGCCTGAAGATCCCGGCCATCACGATTGACGGCGGCGGCAAAGGCAGGGGCGCGCATTCGCCGGAAGAAAGCTTTGACACCACTGACAGCTTCATCGGCACCCAGCGCGCGTTGCTCATTGCGCTGGGCATCGTCGGACTGAAGCAGTAACAACTCGATTGAGAAACCATGCTCCGGGTATTTACAGCCTTCATCCTTCTGATCGCCCTGCTGACTCCTGCCAGTACTGTCGGGCAGCAGGAGACCACTGCACTGTTCCCGGTGGTCGTGAAGGGCAGGTGGGGCTACATTGACCGCGCGGGCAAGATTGTCATCAAACCTCAGTTTGACTATGCGTTCTCCTTCGTTGAGGGAATGGCCAGGATCAAGGTCAGTAAGAAGTTCGGCTTCATTGATCACAGTGGCAAACAGGTCGTTCTCCCGCGCTTTGACGCGGCCAGCGATTTTTCGGAGGGGCTGGCGGCGGTGATAGTCGGCGGACGATGGGGGTTCATCAGCAGGGCGGGACGTCTGGTGATTCAACCGCAATTCCACTGGGTCGGCAGCTTCTCTGAGGGGGTGGCCACTGTCAGATTGCACCCGATGAATCAGTCTGGGGGCAAAGACGGGTTCATTGATCGCTCCGGCAGAGTTATCAAAGAAGCTCTTTTCGACGACACATATGAGTTTTCTGAAGGTCTGGCAGCAGTGAGGACAGGAGGGAAGTGCGGATACATTGACAGGCAGTGGCGAATGGTCATCAGGCCACAGTTTTTCCATGCCGGCAGGTTCATCAATGGCGTCGCCGCAGTTGAACTGGAAAGCAGAGATGATGCGCTGATTGACCGGACCGGGCGGATCATTATCGGCCCGGAGTTGCGTCCGGCGGCGAACTTCTTTGACGGGCTGGCAAGAGTTTATGTCATTGGTGGGCGTAAAGGGCTCTACGGCTACATTGACCAGACAGGCGAAGTCGTCATCAGACCGAAATTCGAGACAGCCGACGATTTTTCCGAAGGTCTGGCAAGGGTCGTCGTCAACAACCAGCATGGCTTCATTAACAAGTCAGGCCTGTTTGCCGTCAAACCTCAATTCGACAACGCGGAGAGGTTTTCAAACGGCCTGGCCCGCGTCTGGGTTGATGGCAGGCTGGGTTACATTGACAGGACCGGAAAGTACGTCTGGGAACCGACTGAATAAGACCTGAGATGCGCGCAGTTTTACAAAGAGTCACTAGAGCCAGAGTCACCGTTGCCGACCGCCTTATCGGCGAGATCGGCTTCGGCCTCGTCATCCTGCTCGGCGTCGGCGCAAACGATACTGAAGCTGAAGTTGAGCTGCTGGCCAGCAAGGTCGCCAACCTGCGAATCTTTGCCGACAGTGAAAGCAAATTCAATCTGTCGGCGCTCGATGTCAAAGCCGAAATGCTCGTCGTCTCACAGTTCACGCTTTACGCCGACTCGCGCAAAGGTCGTCGTCCCAGCTTCACTGACGCGGCCCGACCAGAGCTGGCCATCCCGCTTTACGAAAAGTTCTGCGCCGCGCTGCGCGCGATGGGGTTCACTGTCGCGACGGGTGAGTTTCAGGCGGACATGCTGGTCGAAATCCACAACTCCGGCCCGGTGACGATCTGGCTCGACACCGCCGACCTGCCGCGAAAATCCTGACAGAGTATTTTTATTGCTGGAACATTTCCGGCGTTTCAGGAGTCTGTTCCGGGATCAGATTATCCGGAGGAAAGATTCATGACTTGCCCGACAAACCACCGGCCGATGCGAAGTCAGAAGATGTGTTGCGCGAGGGGAGTTCACCGCAGAGGCGCAGAGGACGCAGAGGGAGCGCAGAGGACGCTGTCTTTCTCTGCGTTTTCTCTGCGAACTCTGCGCCTCTGCGGTGAAGGAGTATTGCTTAATACTCCCTTCGGTTTTGCACTGATCTCACTTGTGCTGCTTTCCTGCCTCGCCGCGATCACCATTGCACAAAACAGGCAACCCGCTCCCGCAGAGGCCTTCCGCCTGGCGAACAAACTGCTTCAGGCGAAAACGCCCGAAGAGCGCCAGGCGCTGCTCGCGGAAAACAAAGAGCTGGTTTCAGTGCCGCTGCAACGCTTCATTCTGGACCGGGGCGATTCGAGGCTGGCTGCGGGGGAGTATGCAAAGGCGCTCGACGCTTTTCAGCTCGCGCTCGATGTGGCCGGGCGGATTGATGACCGCGAGGGCATCGCGGCCTCGCACTCCAACCTCGGCTCGGTTTACTACTTTCAGGGCGACTATGACCGCGCGGCGCAGAGTTACGAGGAGGCGCGGAAACGCTACGGCGCCTTGGGCAAACCGAAGGAAGCCGCGACCTCAATCTTCAACCTCGGTCTCGCGGCGAAGGCGAAGGGTAACGTGCCGGCGGCGCTCGATCACTTCCGGCTGGCTCACGCGGAATACGAAAGGCTCGGGCTCGCGGAGCAGGCGGCGGAAGCGCTGCATTACATCGGCACGATCCACATCGAGCGCGGCGATTACGCAGCGGCGGCGGAACTGTTCGGCAAAAGCGGCGCGGGCGCGGCGAACCTGCTCAAGATCGGCGAGGCGCTCTATGAACAGCAGGAGTACGAACACGCGCTGGAGTTTTACCGGAAAGCACTCGCGGGATTGCAGCAGCAGGGCAACGCCGCCGTCACGAGCGCAGGGATCATGGCCGCGACCGGCGGGATTGCCAATTCGTACTATGCCATCGGGGATTACGAGCCGGCGCTGGAGACATACCAGAAGCTGCTCAAACTCAGGGAGCGGGCGGGCGATCAGGCGGGAGTGGCGGCGGCGCTGCAAAGCATCGGCAACTGCCTGTACGCGCTCGGCGACCTCGATTCGGCGCTCGAAAACTATCAGCCGGCGCTCCGCCTGGCCGAGGCTGTCCGCAACGTGGCGATCATTGCTGAAACTTTGGGCGGCATCGGCAACGTCTATTACTCGCAGGGCGAGACGGCGCTGGCGCTCGAGTTTTATCAGAAGAGTCTGGCGCAGTTTGAAACGGCTGGCGATCAGGTCGGGATGCGGCGGATGCTGCGGGGCATGGCCAACTCACATTTCAGGCTCGGCAATTACGATCAGGCGCTCGCCGCTTTCGAGCGATGCCTGCTGTTCGCCAAAGCGGCCGGCGACAAGGATGAAGCGGCGGGCATACGCCTGGGCATCGGGCTCGTCTTTGCCGTGCAGGCGCGCTTTGCCGAGGCGCTGGAGAATTACGGGGCGGCGCTCGCGCAGTTCGAAGCCGCCGGCAGCAGGTCGCAGGCGGCGCTGGCCCTATACCGGATCGCGCTCGTCTACACGGTGCAGAGCGATTACCCGCAGGCGCTCAAGTATGCCGAACGCTCCGCCGAACTGGCCGCGCAGGCCGAGAGCCTCGACACGCTGTGGCGCGCGCAGTTTGAAATCGGCCGGATCGAGAAGCGGCAGGACCACCCGGCCGAGGCGCGGAAGGCCTTCGAGCAGAGCGTCGCGACGGTTGAAAGGATGCGCGTCGGCTTTTCCGGCAGCGAGCAGGAAGGCAGCGCGGCGCCTTACGTCGCGCTGGTCGGGCTGCTCGCCGAACAGGGCAACAGCGTCGAAGCATTCGGTTACGCCGAGCGCGCGAAGGCGCAGACGCTCTGGGACATTCTGCACGGCAGCCGCGCGCTGACGACCAGGACAATGCTGCCCGCCGAAATCGAGAGAGAACAGAAGATGCGCCGCGAGATCACCGCGACGGGCGCCCGCCTCAGCCGCGCCAGACAGCGCCAGCCGAAAGATGAAGCCACGCTGCGACGGCTCGACGAGCAGTGGCGGAAGGCGCGGGCCGGCTACGTGGCCTTCGTCAACCGGCTCTACGTCGCGCACCCGCGGTTGAAGGTTTACCGCGGCGACGGGCCGCCGCTCAGGCCTGAAGAGGCGGGCGGGCTGTTGCCTGACGCACGCGGCGCGCTCGTTGAATACGTGGTTGCCGATGACAGGGCGTACGTGTTCGTCCTGACCAGAGAGCAGAAAGCCGCGTCCACCCGCCAGGGCCGTGTACGCGCTCAGGCCCGCCCGGCCCGGATCAGCCTGCAGGTCGGGCAGGTGGACATCGGCGCCAATGATCTGTTTGATCGCGTCATCAGGTTTCGGCAGAGCATCGCGAATCGCGAAGGGGGCTGGCCGGCGCAGGCACGCGAACTGTACAGACTGCTGCTCGAACCGGCACAGGATGAATTGTCGGGTAAAACATCGCTCACGATTATTCCCGACGGCGTGCTGTGGTCGCTCCCATTCTCCGCGTTGCAACCCGCGGACGGGCGCCTCCTGATCGAAGGCTGCGTCATCAACACCGTCTCCTCGCTCACCGCCCTGCGCGAAATGAGGAAACCCGCAGCCGCGGCGCGCATCCCGAACCGGTCAGCGGTGACGACGCTGCTGGCGGTTACCAATCCCGCCTTGATTCGGAATCCGCCGCCACAGCCGGCTTCATCGCCTGCGGCAACGGTCGAAAAGAATCCCGAAGCGGATCGCGAGGCGCAAAGCCTTCGGCAGATTTATGGAGTCGCGCGCAGCAGGATCATTACCGGCGAAGAAGCGAATAAAGACGCGGTGAAAGCGGTGGCCGGTCGTTGCAGGGTGATGCACTTTGCCGTCCCTTTCGCGATCAGCAACTCGCGCCCGATGTATTCGTATCTCGCCCTGGCACAGGGCAAAACAGACGACCTGCAGGACGGGCGATGGCGCGTCAGGGAGATGATCAGCCTGGAATCAGGAGCAGGAATGATGGTCTTCTCTGCTTCGACTGCCGGCCCCGATCCGCTGCGAGTCTTCAACGGCCTGACCGGTCTTGCGTGGGCAGCTTTCGTCGCGGGAACGCCTTCAGTTGCCGCGAGCCAGTGGCAGGTCTCTTCTCCGGCGACCACTGAGCTGATGACGAGCTTTCACGATCAGATGAATCGTTCGGGGCTGCGGGGGGGAGCGGCGACAGCACTGCAACAGGCTGTTTTGAAACTGCGGCGGAACGGCGAATACCAGCACCCGTTTTACTGGGCCGGTTTTGTGGTCTCCGCCTCGAAATGATTTGCCGGCGTAATCAATTCCCACTCACGCCTCGTGGCCCCCGATTGACAGTGCCTCACTGTTACCTGACGGCCGTTCCGCTGACCGCCGCGATTTCCTTCGCGCGCTGCATCTCCGGCAAATCGGCGTCGGCTCTGGCCCACGCCTTCATAAACTTCGCATGCGTCGCGCGCGCTTCCGCCGTTTTGCCCGCACCCTGTTGCGCCTGCATCAGACCGAACAGCGCGCGCCCGCTGCCGGGATCGCGTTCGATGGCGGCGCGGAAGAATTCTTCGGCCTCCTTCCAGCGCTTCAGTTCGAGGCAGACTTTGCCCGCGACCTCTTCCATCGGGTGCGGGTAAAGCGGCGGTTCTGAGTAGCCGAGTTTGATTTCTTCCTCGATGCCTTCGCGCAGGGCGGCGACGGCTTCGTCGGCCTTTCCGTCGCGGGCGGCAATGCGGGCCTTCAATTCAACCGGGGCGACGCCGAGCGCGCGCAGTTGCTGCCGCTGTCGGCCTGATTGTGGCAGGTCTTTGGCCTTCGCAAATTTATCCTTGAGCCACGCGATTTCGCGTTCCATCGTGTCGAGTTGCGCGCGTGCAGCCGCCACGTCACCCCTGCCGAGCCGTGCCAGAGCCGTGGCGTAATAACGCCACGCCTTGAAGACCTCAAACGGCCCTTCCTCGGGGAGCGTCTTCCCGTCGAGGATTTCGTCCCACTTCTCGAACCGAACGAGTATACGCAGCCTCGCGAGCCGCCCTTCAAATCCGGCGCGCGAATTTTCCTCGCCGGGCTGTCGCTCCACGTCAAGCAGTTCCTGACTCGCGCGCATCCCGTCGCGGTAGCGGCCCTGATAGGCGTAGACCATCGCCAGAAAATGCACGTTGTGGCCGTACGGGCCGGAAGCGTGATCCGACGTCTCCTTGTTGTCGCGCAGGTAAGCGCGGTCAGCTTCGGCTGACCCTTCGAAAGCCCTGGCCGCGTCGTCCCAGCGGTCAACGTGGACGTAGATGTGCCCGGGCATGTGAACCGCGTGGCCGACGCGCGGCGCGAGCGAGCCGTAAACGTCGGCCGACGGCACGCCGTCCTGTGGCCGCTTGCCCGATTCGGTCGCGTGGATCAGGTAATGGTGCGCGGCCAGATTGTCCGGCTCCTTCGCGAGTACCAATTGGCACAGCACGATTGCCTCGACCGTCCCCGGCTTCGGCGCCCCGTCGCGTTCGTAGCCCGACATCGAAGCGAGCGCGAGGAAGAGTTTGGCATGCAGGTCGTCGGGGTACATCGCCACGATGCGCCGCATCGCCTGCTGGTAAGAGTTGCTGGCCCCGAGAAAGCCGTTGTTCTGGACTGTGGTCTTTTCGCCCTTGTGACGCGCCTCGACCGCCGCGATGTAAAGCCGCTCGTGTTCGCTCGCCTTGTCGGCCAGCTCCCTCGCGCGTTTGATCGCCCCGTCGCGTCGCGCGTCGTTGACGTCGGCCATCGCGATGCCCCACTGCGCCATCGCGCAATCGGGGTCGAGCCGCGCCGCCTGCTCGAACGAACGGTCGGCCTCGTAAAACCAGAACGAGTGCATGAGCGCCAGCCCCTGATCGAAGAACTTCTGCGCCTCAGCTGACCGGGTCGTGATCGGCAGGTGGGACTTGCCGTAGCCTTCCATCAACTGCGCCGGTCTGGTTGATTCCTTAGTGGCGCTCGGCGTGTGGCAGACGGCTGTGTTGTCCTGCGGTTTGGACTGCGCCGGTGCGATCACCGCGTTCATTGCCGCCAGACAACAACTGAAAAAGATCAGCCTGAGTTTCATTACATTCCTCCTCTCAGCGCGGTTTTTCTGCGGGAATAACTTTGGGGCGATGATCAGCCGCCGGGGCCGACAGGTTGTTTTTCGCCAGAAATTCCCGGATGGCGGTGAAGATCCTGAGCGTCTCTTCGCGGTTGAACCCGCCGTGTTTGCCGCCGGGAATCGTCACCAGCTGGTTCGGCACTCCGGCCTTGTTGAGCGCGTCGCGCAGCCAGACGGCGTGCTGGTAAGGCACGGTCGGGTCGGCGTCGCCGTGGATCGTCAGAACCGGCGGCAGCCCCGCGCGGACGTAAGCGAGCGGCGAGACGCGCTTCGCCACCTCCTCGCGGTTGGGCAAACTGCTCAGCCACTGCACGGCGTAAGTTTTCTGGTTCGGCCCTTCGAGCAGGTCGTTGACATCGGTGATGCCGTACCAGTTGATGATCGCGGCGACTTTCAATTCTTCGGGGCCGTGGCATTCACGATCCAGCCCGGCTGAAGACGGCAGCATCCCCGTCGTCAGCGCCAGATGCCCGCCCGCCGAATGCCCGGTCACGACGATCCTGTTGACATCGAAGTTGTAGTCCTTCGCATTTTTGATCACCCAGCGCAGCGCGCAGCGGCAGTCTTCAACCGCCGCGGGTGCGAGCGAGACGCGCGCCAGCCGGTATTCGACGTTGACGACCGCCCAGCCCATTTCGAGGTAAGGCACGACGTTCAGCATCGCGCTTTCCTTCGTGCCGCCCGTCCACCCGCCGCCGTGAATGTAAACGAGCGTCGAGACCGGGCCGGTCGCATTGCGCGGCGTGTAGACATCCAGCTTCGCTTCGTAATTATTCGCCGTCAGGTAAGTGATATTCGGCACGACGCGATAGCGGTTGGGCAGATCAGCCGCCCACGCCGATGTGTCAGAGAGCTGCGCCAGCGCCGCACCGGGCAGCAGTGTCAGCGTGATGATTGCGGCCGACAGCAAAACGGTCAGAGCAGACTTTGTACGCATGGCTGTTCCTTTGTCAGAATTGAGACCGGGTTGATTGAATCTGATGGAAATCGCGTTAACCAGAGCCCGGATTCTAACAGAAACCCCGGCGGACGGCACGATCTGCGCGATTGCTTTGGCAGGCCCTGGGCTTCAGGTTTAGAATCATTGCTCCGCACGTCACGAGAGTACCCAATCATTTTTTCGCAGGAGTAACGGCAGCCGGGAAAGTCTGCCCATGCATTTCAAAGGAGCCCTATGCACCCGCTTACCTTCATCCGCTCACTCATCTCCGTCACCTGTCTGCTGGCCGTTGTGACACTCGCGGCCTCCGCCCAGACGGCGGTTCAGATCAAACCGAGCCGTGACCCGAAGCAGCCGGTTGACGAGGAATATACGCAGAAGATTCGTGAATACACGACCGCGCCATTCTTCAACTCGCCGCTGACCGAATACCTACCCGCCTCGAAGACGGTGCCGACGCCGAAGGCCGTACTCGGCGACGTGGCGGGCGCGCCGGGCAAGCTGCCTTACGCGGCCGAGGTCTACCGCTACATGCGGATGCTCGAAAAGGCCAGCCCTCGCGTGAAGGTCTATTCCATCGGCACGACCGAAGAGGGCCGCGAGATGATCGCCGTCGCGGTCTCGTCGGAAACGAACATCTCAAAAATCGAAGAGAACCGCGCGCGGCTGTCAAAACTCGCCGACCCGCGCTCGATCAATCTCAATGACGACGAGGCCGAGAAGCTGGTCGCCGCCTCGGTGCCGGTCTACTACATCACGGGCACGATCCATTCGCCGGAGACGGGCGCGCCGACGGCGCTGATGGAACTCGCTTACCGCCTCGCCGTTGACGAAAGCCCCTGGGTCAAAAACATCCGCGACAACGTCATCACGCTGATCACGCCGGTCGTCGAGGTTGACGGGCGCGACCGGATGGTAGACGTTTACAACTGGCACCGCGCGAACCCGGACAAGAACTGGCCGTCGCTCGTTTACTGGGGCCATTACGTCGCGCACGATAACAACCGCGATTCGATGTCGCTGTCACTTAAATTGACGCAGAATGTGCTGAAGACTTTCACGGGTTGGCGGGCCCAGGTGCTGCACGATCTGCACGAATCGGTGCCGTATCTGTACGACAACACGATCGGCGATCAGCCGTACAACGCCTGGCTCGACCCGATCCTGACTGACGAGTGGCAGCTGATCGGCTGGAACAACGTCTCCGAGATGACCCGCTTCGGCATGCCCGGCGTCTTCACGCACGGCACCTTCGACACGTGGTCGCCGAGCTACCTGATGTTCATCGCCGCCTCGCACAACGGCATCAGCCGGCTCTACGAAACCTTCGGCAACGGCGGCGCGGACACCGTCGAGCGCACGCTCTCGCCGCAGGAGTATTCGCGCACATGGTACAAACAGAACCCGCCGCTCCCCAGGGCGAAATGGTCGCAGCGCAACAACAACAACTATGAGCAGACGGGCCTGCTGGTTTCGCTCGGGCACTTCGCGACCAACAACAAATACTTCCTGCGCAATTTCTACACCAAGAGCAAGAACTCGATCCTGAAACCGAAGACCGCAGGGCCCGCGGCGTATGTTTTCCCGGCCGACGACCCGCGACCGGGCGGGCAGGCCGAGTTGCTGCGGCTCCTGCAGGCCCAGGGGTGCGAGGTTCACAGGGCGACTGCACCATTCACCGTCACGCTGCCCGCGAAGAAAAAGCCTGCGCGCCCGACGAATGCCATTGCCGGCGGGACGAACGGAACGAATGGCCACACTGAAGAGCCGGCAACCACTCGTCAGTTTCCGGCGGGCAGCTACGTCGTGCGGATGGATCAGCCCTACAGCCGCATCGCCGACATGATGCTCGATTACCAGTACTGGGCCCCGAACGACCCGCAGCGCAACATCTACGACGACACCGCATGGACGTTCGGCGAACTCGGCAACGTGCAGGTCGTGCGTGTGACCGATGTGAAGGCGCTCGATGCCACGATGGAGAAAGTCGGCGGCGAGGTGCGCGCGCCCGGTTCGGTTAAAGGCTCCGGCGGGTCGGTCTTCGTCGTCAATCACAACGCCGACAACGCGCTCGTCACCTTGCGCTACCGGTTCAAGGACGCGTCCTTTGAAGCCGCCGAAGAACCCTTCGAAGCGGCGGGGCAGAAGTTCAATCGCGGCTCGTTCATCATCCGCAACGTGCCCGCATCCGAGCTTTCCCGCGCCGCCGCAGAACTCGGTTTGCAGCTTCACGCGGTTGCAGCCGCGCCGCCCGTCAAAACGCACCCGACCAGGGCCCCGCGCATCGCGCTCATGCACACGTGGCTGAGTACGCAGGACGAAGGCTGGTGGCGGCTCGAGTTTGATCGCCACAAGGTCCCTTACGCTTACATCAGCACGCAGGACGTGTCAAAGGATGACAACCTGAACGCGAAGTATGACGTGATCATTTTCGCCCCCGTGGGCCGCAGCAATCCGCAGCTGATCGTGAGCGGCATGCCGATGTTCGGCAACCCGCTGCCCTGGAAGACGACCTCGCTCACGCCCAACATCGGGAAGATTGATTCGACCGATGACATGCGCCCGGGCCTCGGGTGGACGGGGTTGCAGAACCTGCAGAACTTCGTGCGGCGGGGCGGGCTGCTGATCACGGCGAATGACACGGCGAATTTCGCGGTCTCGTTCGGATTCACGCCCGGCATTTCGACCGCGGCGCCGCAAAGGCTCAGGGTCACGGGCAGTGTGCTGCGCTCGAGGATGGTGGACGCCGCGAGCCCGATTGCTTACGGTTACAGTGACCGGCTGGCGATCTTCTGCGCGAGCGGGCCGATCTTCAACCTGAGCAACACGGTGGGCGGCAGGGGCGGGCGGCGATTTACGGCCGAAGGCGGCGAGCGCCTGACGGGCCGCGGCACGGCTGACGATCCGGACACGCCGCAGAATCGCCCGGTCGCCGAACTGCCCGAAGAGCCGAAGGCCGAAGTCTGGGAGGCTGTGCCGCTCACTGATGAGCAGCGCCGCAATGGCGTCACTGTGATCCCGCCCGCGGCGCGGCCCCGCGTCGTGCTGCGTTACGCCGACGCGCGCGAGTTGCTGGTCTCGGGCCTGCTCGAAGCGGGCACCGAAATCGCGCAGCACGCCGCCGTCGTTGACGTGCCGTATGAGCAGGGCCACGTCGTGCTGTTTTCAAACAACCCATTCTGGCGCGCCGAGACGCAGGGAAGCTACTTCCTGGTCTTCAACGCGATCCTCAATTTCGACAACCTGAACGCCGGGCGAAAACTGGCAGAGAAGTAGATTGTCGCGGCGCAGAGAATGTCTTCCGATATAGCCGTAGATTTTGGGGAGGGGCCGGCCGTCGCCCGCGCGCGAAACGGCGCCGGAAACAGCCCTTCATCTGGAATGCGACCAACGTCAGCCGTCAGATGCGCGAGCATGCGCTCGGCCTCTGCGCCGCGTATAATGCCCGCGTCCGGATCGTTTACGTCGAGGCATCGGAAGAGCGCTTATTTGCGCAGAACCGGGCGCGCGATTTTGGCGTACCACCGGTAGTAATTCACAAACTGCTCTCACGCTGGGAAGTGCCTGATCTGACCGAAGCGCATCGGGTTGAATTGATCACGGATCAGTCACTCGACTGAACTCACAATTGATGAACAAAGGAGTACCACGATGAAAAGTCTGCGCCTCGTCTCGCTGTTGCTGACACTGATTGTGATCCCCGCCGCCCCGGGCAGCCCGCTCGCCGAGCCCGAGTGGCCGCAGTGGCGCGGGCCGGAACGCAACGGCATCTCAAGGGAAACCGGCCTGCTCAAGTCCTGGCCCGCGAACGGGCCGGCGATGATCTGGTCAATCTCGAATCTGGGCAACGGCTACGGGTCGCTCGCGATCAAGGGGGATCGCATCCTGGTGCAGGGAGTGCAGAGCGGTTCGAGCGTCGTGTTCTGTCTGAATCGCGCTGACGGCAAGCCGGTGTGGACGGCGACGCTGGGACGAAGCCTGAATCAGGATAAAGGACGCGGGCCGCGCGGGACGCCGACGATTGACAATGATCGGGTCTACGCGCTCTCGGAAAACGGCGATCTGGCCTGTCTGAAATTCGGCGATGGCTCGGTCGTCTGGCGGAAGAATATCCTGAAGGAATACGGCGGCTCGAATCCGAACTGGCTGATCAGCGAATCGCCGCTGGTGGATGGCGACCGTCTGGTCGTCACGCCCGGTGGCAATCAGGCAGGCATAGTCGCGATGGACAAGATGACCGGAAAGACCGTCTGGACGACGAAGGAACTCAGCGACGACGCTGGCTATGCGTCCTGCATCGCGGTTGACGTGCAGGGCGTGCATACGATCATCGGCTTTACGGCCAGGGCGGGCGTCGGCGTGCGCGCCGCGGATGGCAAGCTGATGTGGCGGTATGAGCCTCCGGCCAATCGCACGGCCAATTGCGCTACGCCGGTCTTTGCTGATAACAAGGTTTTCTATACTTCGGATTACGGCACGGGTTGCGGATTGCTGGAGCTGAAGGCGCAGAACGGTGAAGTCAAAGCTGAAGAACTCTACTTCAGCCGCGATATGAAGAATCATCACGGCGGCGTCGTGCTGGTCAATGGTTATCTGTATGGTTATTCCGATTCAACTCTGACCTGCGTCAGTTTCGCGACGGGCCGCACGGTGTGGCGTGACCGCAGCGTCGGCAAGGGCTCGCTCACTTACGCTGACGGCAATCTTTACCTGCTCGGCGAAGACAACGTCGTCGGCCTGGCCGAGGCGACGCCGCAGGGGTACCGGGAGAAAGGCCGCTTCCAGATTGCCGATCAGGGCCTGCCGAGCTGGGCGCACCCGGTCGTGTGCGGCGGGCGGCTGTACGTCCGCAATCAGGGGATGCTGATGTGTTATGACGTGAAGGCGAAGGTCACGCCGTAGCCGCGGGCGCGAGGTGTGGCACACTCCGCGCCTGCGGCCAGGGGCGGTTATTTCTCCTCAAGCAGTCCGGCAAAATCAACGCGGGTGCCGGTGCGTTGCGGGTTCAGATAAATCCCGCCATCGGCACTCAGCGCGTACTCGATGGAATTGCCGTTGCGATAAATCCGCAGCGTGCCCGCGCCGAAGAATGTCTGCCCGTCCCGTTCGATCTCGAAACGATCCAGCAGATAAAAAGCCCCGCCCACTTCGGCGACTTTCAGGGCCTTCAGATCGAAGTGCGGCATCCGCAGACTGAGTCCCCGCCCTTCAGCAATATCAGTCAGAGTTATTCTGATTCGCGGCGGTGCCGGGAGATACTCAATGCCGATGGCCTGAAAGTCATAAGGTTTGTCCGGGATCTCCCTGAGCAGCGGCGGCGGCGGCGGCGGCGGCGGGGGCGGAAGAATCTTCTGCGACGGCGCCTTCTCTTCGGGCGGGCTCATCGTTTCAAGAAGTTCCGGGAGAGAAAGCAGCCCGCCTGTGAATTCAGGGTTTCTGAAGAGATGCAGCCCGCCCCGGATCTCGACCTTCCCCGGATAATGGCGGATGAAGAGCGGGCCGGAGCCGTAATAAACCTTCCCCTCGGATTCGACTTCGTAACGGTCGGGCAGGTAAATCCAGTTGTCCTTTCCGTAGCCTTTTTCCGCCGTGACTGTGAACTGCGGGAAGCCAACCTGGATGTTTTTCATCAGGCCATTGCTGTCAGTGCTTGAGCAGTAGCTTCCGAAGTTACCGTTTGTAGCCACGGTTACCGTCACTGGCATCCCGGCCACTTCTCCCGGCAGTGGCGCGAGGCCGCCCGGCGGGATGCGGTAGGGCGATTCATCGGCGGCCGCTTTCCCCACGGCCCGGGTGTTTTCCTGAGCCGCAGTCTGTCGCGCGGGCACGAGCAGCCACACGATTGCCCCGAGCAGGCAGAGCGGCAGCAGCAGGTACGGCCACCTCGACGAAGTCGTTCGCACGCGGTCGTCATTCATAATCATTTCAATTCTCCTTTCCAGAAATTGTCTGGCCGTGAAAAGGGCCGGTTGGTGGAAGTTTTCCGGCGCGAGTGAGGCGACGCCGCGTTCGGCGACCTTGATCAGGCTCTCGGCGTAGGTGGCGGCAGGCGCGCCCGAAAGCACGACTCGATCATCGCAGGCCAGCTCCCGTTCGAGGCCGAGCTGTCGGCAGGCGTAGCGCACCAGCGGGTGGAAATAGAAGATCGTGCGGATCAGCGTCTGAATGGCGTTGGCGATGTGATCCTGCCGCTCGAAATGCGCCAGCTCGTGCCGCAGCATCGCCGAGCGCTCTTCCGGCGTCGCCCACGTGACGATGTCTGCCGGCAGCAGGATGAGCGGGCGCAGGAGCCCCGCGAGCATCGGCGTGTGAAGCTCCGAAGACAGTCTGACGCTGACCCTGCCCGATCTGATCGCCTCGGTTTCGCACTCGGCGCAACCCAGATCAGCGGGCGTCGCGGGGACGGCATTCCTCCGTATCCGACGCAGCGCCGCGCCGGCGCCCGCCAGCCGCACTGACTGAATCACGAGCCCGGCGAGCCACGCGAAAAAGAGCAGCGACCACGCCAGCCGCAACCAGTCTGGGAGTGAGAGGTAAGCTGAAGCCGGCTGATTGTGCGCCGGCGGTGCGGTCGCCGCCTCCATCGCCGTCCGCGGCATTTCGATCACCCAGGTCAGCCGACTGGCGTGACTCGCGGGCAGCGGGATTGACTGCACGAGCCACACGAGCAGCGGCAGCGCGGCCGTGCCGACGAGCCCGCAGAGCCAGACCTGGTGGCGCAGCGCGGGCGACTCTGAGCGGTAGAACCTGACGAGCAGCCACGCCGCGCCGAGCAGCACGAGCGCCTGCCAGCTCCAGACGTAGAGCGACACCGCCGCACTGCCCGACGGCCCGACGAGCGACTGGACGAGCGCATTCATGACTTCCTCTCTTTCTTCTTCGCCAGCTCGGAGAGCTTGCGGCGGGCCTGTTTCAGGTCATCTTCGTTGAGTTCGCCGGCCTCGACCAGGTGCAGCACGAGCGAGGCAGGCGAGCCGCCGAAGACGTTGCTGATCAGGTGCCGGAGCGCGTGGCCGCGCGATTTTTCGTGACTGACGCGGGCGCGGTAGATGTGGGCGCGGTCCTCGGCGCGGTGCAGGAGGTGCCCCTTGCGCTCCAGCACCCGGATGATCGTCATGACGCTGTTGTAGTGCCGGTCGCCGGGGAGCCGCTCCTGAATCTCCCTCGCGGTCGCCTCGCCCAGCTCCCAGATGACCTGCATGATCTCCAGCTCCCGGTCAGTGAATGTGGTTGATGGCCTCCTTGGCATGCTTTACCTCTCCCGGTTATCAACTAATTTATACGTTGACGCGGACAATAACGTATTTATACGTTGATGTCAACCAGGTCGCGAAAGTTTTTTTCAGACCTGTCCCGCGCCGGCAGGGTTGTGGTAGCTTCACGGTCAAAGCCGCAGTCGAAAACATCCGAATCACCAGAGGGGGTTATGGCAAAGCAGGCATTGTGCATTCTGGCTCTGGCCGTCGTGGCGACCGCCGGAGGCTTCAGACCGGGAAGGCGGTCGCAGGCGGCGAAGCCCGACGGCTCTCCGCTCGCCGCTCAGGTCGTGATCCGCCGCGACACTTACGGCATCCCGCACATCCTGGCGAAGACCGAAGAGGCGGCGGCCTTCGGCTTCGGTTACGCGCAGGCCGAAGACCACTGCGCCGCGATTGCGCGTCATTACGTCGCCGCACGCGGCGAGGCCGCAAAGTATTTCGGGCCGGGGGCGGGGAATGAATTTACGGCGAGTGATTTTCTGGCGAAACAGTTCGATAACTACGAGGTCTGCAAACAGAATTTCGGCCAGCTCGATCCGCTCCTGCAGAAAATCTACAACGCCTATGCGGCGGGCCTGAACCATTACGTCGCGCAGCATCGGCAGGAACTGCCCGACTGGATTCCCGTTTTCGACGGCGTTGACGCGCTGGCGGCGAATCGAATGGGATCGCTGCCCGCGGACGGAACGATCAATCGTTTGCGACAGAAGTATTCGGGCGCGGCGCCGAAAAGCGAGGCGCAGCAGAGCAGTGAATTGATCCAACTGCCGAACGGGGCAGATAAAGCATTCGGCAACGCCTTCGAGCAGGCGGGCTCCAACGCCTTTGCGCTGGCACCGTCGCGGACGACTTCGGGCAAAGCGATCCTGCTCGGCAACCCGCACCTCAACTGGTCGTCGCTCTACTGGGAGGCTCAGGTCACGGTGCCGGGCAGAATTAATTTCTTCGGCTCGACGCTCGCCGGGATTCCGGTGCTGCGCGCCGGGTTCAATGAACACCTTGGCTGGGTGACGACGAATAACGCGCCGGATTCAGCCGACGTTTACGCCCTCAGACTCGACCCGGATAAGCCCGACCATTACGTCTTCGACGGAAAGTCACTGCCGCTCACGAAAAAAGAAGTGACGGTTGAGGTCAGAGGCAAAGACGGCGCGCCGAAGACCGAAAGGAAGACTTTCGAGTATTCGCACCTGGGGCCGGTTATCTACCGCACGAAGGAGCGGGCATTCGCTTACCGCTCGACGCAGCTGGACTCGTTCCGGCACTTCGAGGGCTTTTACTGCTTGAGCAAAACCCGGAGCCTGCGCGAGTGGATGGACGTGATGAAGCTCAACCTGCTGACGACTTCAAACTTCACTTACGCCGACGCCGCGGGGAACATCCTCTATCTGTGGAATGCCCGGTTGCCGAAGCGTGTGGATGACGGGACAAATTACGAACTCGACGTGCCCGCCGAAACGGGCAAATACGTGTGGCAGTCGCTGCACCCGCTCGCGGATTTCCCGCGCCTGCTCAACCCTGCCGGCGGCTACACGCAGAATTGCAACAACCCGCCATGGTTCGCCAGCCTGCGCGACCCGATTGACCCGGACAAATACCCGTCTTACTTCGAGCGCGGCGAACTCGCCCTGCGGCCACAACTGGCGCTCGAAATGCTCGAAGGCCGGCAGAAGTTTTCGCTCGACGACGTGAAGCGGCTCAAGTTCAATGACAAAATGCTGCTCGCTGACCGCGTCAAAGCTGACCTGATCAAGGCGGTCAAAGCCGTCACAAACCCTTCGGAAGATCTGCTGAAGGGTCTGGTCGTGCTTGAGGCATGGGACAACCGCGCGGCGGCTGAGAGCAAAGGCACGCTCCTGTTCCTGCGTTTCTGGGACGCTTACAGCAATGCCATGAAGCAGCCCTTCGCCTCCCCCTGGGACAAACAGAACCCGGCGAAGACCCCTTCCGGTCTGGCCGACCCCGCGCAGGCCGTGAAGCATTTTGAAGAGGCGGTGCAATGGACGCGGAAAACTTACGGATCGGAAGCCGTCGCGTGGGGCGAAGTGTGTCGTTACAGATTCAGGGATATTGATCTGCCTGCCGACGGCGCGCCGGGGAATTACGGGATGTTTCGCGTCCAGCGCTTCGCGCCGCAGCCGGGCGGTAAACGCATCGCCGGCTGGGTCGGCGATGACAAACCGCTCGTCGGTTTCGGCGACGCGTGGGTGCTGGCGGTTGAGTTCTCAAGGCCGGTCAACGCTTACTCGGTTCTTGCTTACGGCCAGACGACGAACCCGGCTTCAAAGCACAGCCGCGACCAAATCGGGATGTTTGCCCGGCACGAATACAAACGCCTCTGGTTCAGCGAGGCCGAAATCAAAGCTCATCTCGAAAGGGAGTATCACCCCTGAACTGCCGCCGATCTCATCGCTCATGGCAATTCCGCTGACCCGCTGGTAAACTCCGCCTTGCGCACGGATAGAACCGTCGTCCGGCAAAACAGCATCCAGACAAGCACGGAATATGAAGACCCATTCGCCCTGGCTTCGTTTAGTCAGCATTCCTGCGTTATCCCTCGCCGTCTTATTTTCATTCGCGTTCTCCATCTCAGCCTTACCTGTCACTGTCGCCTCTGCTCCCGAAGTGAGTAAAGTCGAGCCGCCGAACTGGTGGGCCGGGCATTCGATCAACCCCGTGCGGCTGATCGTTCGCGGTCGCAATTTGCAGGGCGCGAAAGTCTCGGCTGCAAAACCGGGCATCAGAGTGGGCAATATCAAGGTCAATGACGCCGGGACGTACCTGTTCGTTGATTTGACGATCAGCAACGCCGCGAAGCCGGGGCAGTATCCGATCAGGATCACGACCGGCGGCGGCACAGTCGAAGCGCCGTTTGAAATCATTCCGGCATTGCCGCGCGCGGGAAATTTTCGGGGCTTCAATCGGAATGACGTGATCTATCTGATCATGCCTGACCGGTTCTGTAACGGCGATCTGGCGAATGACGACCCGGCAGTGTCGAAAGGGTTGTTTGATCGCGCCAGGGGCCGGTACTATCACGGCGGCGATTTGCAGGGCGTCATCAACCGGCTCCCCTATCTGAAAGACCTTGGCATTACCGCGATCTGGCTCAATCCGATTTACGACAACACCAACCGGCCCGATGAAAAGGAGACTTACGACGGACAGCCGACGACCGGCTATCACGGCTACGGCGCGATTGATTTCTACGGGGTCGAAGAGCATTTCGGCGATCTCAGGAAGCTTCGCGAACTGGTTGAGAAGGCGCATGACCTCGACATCAAGGTGATTCAGGATCAGGTCGCGAATCACTGCGGGCCGTATCACCCCTGGGTGAAGGATCCGCCGACTCGGACGTGGTTCAACGGCACCGAGGCGAATCACATTAATGAAACGTGGCAGACGCACCTGCTGATGGACAAGTATGCGACGCCGGAAATGCTCAAGCCCGTACTCGACGGCTGGTTCATCAACATCCTGCCGGATCTGAATCAGAACGATCCTGAAGTCGCCAGATACATCATTCAGAATACGCTCTGGTGGATCGGGGTGAGTGGGGTTGATGCGATTCGTCAGGACACACTGCCGTACGTGCCGCGGAAGTTCTGGCGCGAGTGGATGACGGCGATCAAACGCGAATACCCGGACGTGAACGTGGTCGGCGAGACACTCGACGGGCTGCCCGCGCAGGTCGCATTCTTTCAGGGCGGCGCGAAGCGGTGGGACGGCGTTGATTCAAAGGTTGACACCGAGTTCGACTACCCGCTCTATTTCGCGATCCGCAAAACCTTCGGCGAGGGCCAGCCGGTCGGAGAACTGGTGAACATTCTCAATCAGGACTACCTCTACCCCGCGCCGGAAAAGCTGGTCACGCTGCTCGGCTCGCACGACGTGCAGCGGTTTATGAATGAGAAGGGCGCGACGGTCGAGGGGCTGAAGCTGGCACTGACCTTCCTGCTGACGACGCGCGGCATCCCGCAGCTCTATTACGGCGACGAGATCGCGATGCGCGGCGGCGGCGACCCGGACAACCGGCGCGATTTCCCAGGCGGCTGGCCGGGTGATTCACACAATGCGTTTGAGGCGTCAGGGCGCACGGCGGAAGAGAATGGGGTGTTTGAGCATGTGAAGAAACTGCTGAAGCTGAGACGTGAAATGACTGAGTTGCGGGAAGGGCGGCTGAGACACCTTTATATCAGCGACCAGTGTTACATCTTTCAGCGGGAAGCCGGGGCCGGCGGAAATTCAATTGTCGCCATCAACAATGGTTCGCAACCGGTTTCAGTTGAAGTTGAAAGCTGGGTCGAAATGCGGGGGAGGTGGGGGGTGAATGTGCCCTTTGCGGAGCAGGTGGTGCCCGATGGGCGGACGGGAGCAATTGAGCCGGAGACAAAGAAGATTGAGATACCCTCAAGGAGGGTAAAAGATGTGCTGGGAAATTCCGAAGACCTGGTTATCGAAGCCTTGCAGCTGAACATCAAGCTAACAAGCAATATGATTACCGGTCCGAACCGAAGGTATACTCTGCCGCAGGATCTGAAACAGAGACTGCTCATCAGGCTGGCTCCGCGTTCAGCGGCAATTTACAGATTGATCTGACGGGATGATAGTCAGGCGGTGCAGTCTGCCTCAGTGAAGCACTATTATGGACAAACCCCGACTGAGCTTCTGGCAAATCTGGAACATGAGCTTCGGCTTCATGGGCATCCAGTTCGGCTGGGGGTTGCAGCTGGCGAATATGAGCGGCATCTATTCGCAACTCGGCGCGGATCCCGATAAGATCCCGTTCCTCTGGCTGGCCGGGCCGATGACGGGTCTGCTCGTGCAGCCGATCATCGGCTCGATGAGTGACCGGACGTGGAACCGGCTGGGAAGGCGGCGCCCGTACTTTCTGATCGGCGCGATCCTCAGCACGGTTGCGCTCTTCTTCATGCCGAACTCGTCGGCGCTCTGGATGGCGGCGGGGCTGCTCTGGATTCTCGATGCGAGCATCAACGTCTCGATGGAGCCGTTCCGCGCGTTCGTGGCCGACAAGCTGCCGAATGAACAGCGCACCACGGGCTTTGTCATGCAGTCGTTCTTCATCGGCGTCGGGCAGACCGTCGCCAACGCGCTGCCGTACATCTTCAGCCGGCTGGGCGTCGGCGGGACGACCGCGAGCGGCGTTTCGCTGACTGTGAAATATTCCTTTCAGCTCGGCGCGGTGGCTTTCCTGCTCTGCGTGCTTTACACGGTCATCACGACGAAGGAGTACCCGCCCGAAGACCTCGCCGCTTTCCGGCGCCTCAAGGCCGAGAAGCACGGCGCGAGCCAATTCTTTGCCGAAATCGCGGGCGCCATCCGCGAGATGCCGGCGACGATGAAACAACTGGCCGTGGTGCAGATCTTCACCTGGCTCGGGCTGTTCTGCATGTGGATGTTCTTCGGGCTGACGACTTCATACCACGTCTTCCACGCGCCGGACGCACAGTCCGAACTGTTCAGGAAAGGCGGTGAGTGGGCGGGCATCGCTTTCGCGGTCTATTCGGTCGTCTGCCTGATCGTCGCGCTGGCCTTCAACCCGATCAGTAACGCTGCGCTCTCACTCGTCGCGGTCGCAATCTACAGCGTCGTCCATGTCTTTTCAGTTTATGTGATGGGAATCCCGGGGACGCCGGCCCGATTCCTGCTCGCGGCGGCCGGGTGCTGCGCGCTGGTTCTGGGGATCAGGTGGCTGGGTGGGAATGTCAGCCGGAAATTATTCCACTCGTTCTCGCTCGTCTGCGGCGCGGTCGGGCTGCTCTCGGTTTTTCTGATTCACGATCAGTACGTGCTGCTGCTGACGATGGTCGGGGTCGGCATCGCGTGGGCCTCGATTCTTTCGATGCCTTACGCGATCCTCTCGGGTTCGCTGCCGCCGGCGCGGATGGGCGTGTATATGGGCGTTTTCAATTTCTTCATCGTCATCCCGGAGATCGTCGCGTCGCTGACTTTTCAGCCGCTGGTGAAGCACGTCTTTCAGAATAACCCGCTCTATGTGGTGATGATGGGCGGCGCGAGCATGCTGGTGGCGGCGCTGCTGGTCGTGCGCGTGCGCGACGTGGGCGCAGAGGCCGCCGCCCGGCGGGCGCCGGTGGCGGTGGCGGCCGACTGATGAAGTCGCCCGGACAATAAATCAACCTTTGACCTGACCAGAAACAGAAGAGGAAACAATGCCAAAGAAATTACTGACAACTATCCTGCTGTTCATCATCTGCGCTCTCGCAGCCTCCGCACAGGCTCAGGAAAGCGCCTTCCTCGGCAAGTGGGACATTCAGGGCGTGTCCCCGAACGAGAACGTCGTCTACTGGCTGGAGGTGAAAAGTAACAACGGCGCGCTCGAAGGCTGGTTCCTCAATCGCGGCGGCAGCGTCTACAAACTGCCAAAGATTTCGATTGAAGACGGCGTGCTGGTCTTCCCGGCGAGCGACCGTCCGGATGCGCCGGTGCATCGCGCCCGGATCGAAGGCGACAGCCTCAAAGGCTCGGTGAAGGTCGGCAACAACACGATCATCTGGGTCGGCGTGCGCCCGCCGAAGTGGGGCAATTACAACGCCAACGCAAATCATAAGTACGGCAAGCCGGTCGCCCTGTTCGACGGCAAATCGCTCGACGCCTTTGACGCGCAGCTGAAAAACAAGCCGCTCAGCTGGAGCGTGGTTGACGGCGTCATGACAAACGACGTTCACGGCAACAATCTGGTCTCGAAGCAGAAGTTCCAGGATTTCAAAATCCAGTGCGAATACAAGCTCGAAGACAAGAGCAACAGCGGCATCTACCTGCGCGGCCGGTACGAATTGCAGGTGCTGGACGATTACGGCAAGCCGGTCGAGAGCCACGGCCACATGGCGCTCTACAGCCGCGTCGCGCCGAAAGTGAATGCCAGTAAGCCGAAAGGCGAGTGGCAGGAGATGGAGGCCGTGGTCGTCGGCAACCGCGTGACGGTAAGGCTCAACGGCCAGCTCGTCCAGGACAACATCGTGATTGACGGCATCACCGGCGGCGCGCTCGACGCGAAGGAAGGCGAGCCGGGGCCGATTATGATTCAGGGCGATCACGAGAAAGTCTGGTTCCGCAAAGTCGTCGTCACCCCGATCACCAAATAGTTTCCCCGGCGAATGAAATGCGAAACCACGCAGGACACGAAGGCGGCAAAGAAGGTAAGAGCAGACCGGGTTCATTCTTTTTTGGCCTCCTTGTCTCCTTCGTGGCTTTGTTTTCCGGCCTGAGCGCCCAGACGGCGTCCGCCCCGGGTGCCCCGGGCGAAGCGTCGCTCCCGGTCAACGCGCCCAGAGAAGCCTTTGCCACGAGCGCGACGTTCGATTCAAAGGTCTGGTTCGCCCTGCGCGGCGGGGTGATGGCGGAAGCGTCGTGGCCGCGCGTGGCTCTGACGCAGATACGCTCGCTCGTGTTCGCGGTCACCGACGGTCGCACTTTCGCGGTCGCCGAAGATGATCCGGGCATCGTGCATCAGCTCCTGATCACGAACCCGCGCGCCCTCAGTTTCCGTCAGATCAACTTTCACCCGATCCGCCGCTTCTCGATCAGCAAGAGTTACGCGATTGACCATGATTCAAGCACCGTCCTCGTCAACGTCGAATTCATCGGCCAGACCGATCAGCAGCTTTACGTCGTCTGCGACCCGGCGCTCGCGGGCACTGATCTGAAGGATACTGCTTCGGCCTATGGGGGGCAGGGCGCGTTCGTGATGTACGAAGGTGACGCGGCGGCGGCGCTCGTTGCCAATGTCGGCTTTGACGAAATGAGCGTGGGCTTTCAGGGGACGAGCGACGGCTGGACCGAGCTGCGGAAAAGCTTCAGGCTGACGAAGCGGTATGACAAGGCAGTGAATGGCAACGTGGTCTGTGTCGCGCGGATCAAGCGCCCGGTCGAAAGTGTGGGGAAGCCGCTGCGATTCACCCTGGCGCTCTCGTTTTCGGATGAACCCGAAACGGCGCTGACCGAAGCCGAACATGCCCTCGAAGCGGATTTTGCCAGCGTGCAGAAGGAATATGAAAAGGGCTGGGGCGAGTGGCTGGCGGCTTTGCCGCGTCCGGCCTCGAAAGATGAAGCTCAGTTGAATATGGCAGCGATGATGCTCAAGGCTCAGGAAGACAAGATCGGGCGCAGTCAGGTCAGGCATGGCAAAGGAAGATGAATAGACCACGGATCAGACGGATGAAACAGATCAGCGCGGGCTGATGTGTGTATATCCGCCCCGATCCGTTTCATCCGCGTTCCATTCTGACTTTTCAATCACTAACCCTTCGACCAGCGGGAGATCCCACAATGCGATCATTTCAGGCGACTCTGCACCGTTCACTGGCGATTCTGATTTTATTCGCCGCCACTGTTGCTGCGCAGCAGGCAAAGACACAAACTCAACCGCAGGATGAGGACTTCGCCCGATCAGTCAGGGAGTGGACGACGAAGCCGGAATTCACGAGCCCGCTTGTTGATCACCTGCCGAAAGTCGCCGGGGTGCCTTCGCCGAAGGACGTGCTGGGTTATCACGTCGGCGCGCCCCAGAAGCTGACTTACTACGAAGACATTCTGAAGTATTACCGCGCGCTGGCCTCGAAATCCCCGCGCGTGAAGGTGATCTCAATCGGCACGACTGACGAGGGGCGCGAATGCATAGTCGTGGCGATTGCCGCCGAAGACACGATCAGAAATCTGGAGCAGTACCGCGCGTACCTCGGCCAGCTGGCCGACCCGCGCAAGCTCACCGACGCGCAGGCCCGCGAAGTCATCGCGAAGGCCAAGCCGATCTATCACCTGATGGGCGGATTGCACAGCGCCGAAACGGGGCCCTCGGAGATGCTGATGGAACTCGCCTACCGGCTCGCGGTCGAGGATTCACCGGTCATCAATCAGATTCGCGACAACGTGATTGTGACGATCACGCCGGTCACAGACCCTGACGGGCGCGACCGTTACGTTGACTGGTACTACCGCCACAAGGTTGAAGAGAAGACCGAAGACGACCGCGTGGCCGGCCCGCCTTACTGGGGCAAATACATCTTTCACGACAACAACCGCGACATCAACTACTCGCAGGTGACGATGAAGGCGCTGCTCGACTGGTATTTGCAATGGCACCCGCCGATCATGCACGACCTGCACGAGTCGGTGCCGTTTATGTACACCTTCAGCGGTCAGGCCCCGCAGCAGCCGACGCTCGACCCGATCCTTTACGGCGAGCTGCCCTGGTTCTCGAACTTCGAGATGTCGCAGATGATCAAATACGGGATGCCGGGCGTGTGGACCCACGGGTTCGTGGACATGTGGTCGCCGGGATACCTCGGGTTCATGTCGTCGAACCACAACGGCATGCTGCGGATGTACGAGACGTTCGGCAACGGCGGCGCGAATACGATGAAGCGGAAGGTTGATGCGGGCGGCCCCAATAACCAGACCACGCGCGAATGGTACAGGCCCTCGCCGCCTTACAAGGAAGTCGTCTGGTCAATGCGCAACAACACGAATTACATGCAGACGGGCGTGCTGAGCGCGCTGCAGCTGACTTCGCAGTTCCCGAAAGTCATTCTCGAAAACTTCTACAGGAAGAGCTTCAATTCGATTGAGGCCGGTAAGACTGCCGCGCCGTTCGGCTACGTGATCCCGGCGGGCCAGCGTGACACGACGCGCGTGGCGATGCTCGTGAATCTGCTGCGCACGCAGGGCATCGAAGTCGGTCGCGCCGCGTCGGAAGTAAAGCTGAGTGATGGCACGTTCCAGGCCGGTTCGTACGTCATCAAACGGGATCAGCCATACGGAAGGCTCGCAAAGATTCTGCTGGAGAAGCAGAATTTCCCCGACCCGAGTCTGCGCACGTATGACGACACCGGGTGGACGATGGGGCTGATGACTCAGACTGAAGTCAAAGAGATCGCGGACAAGGCGATTCTCGACGTGCCGGTTGAGGCGGTGAGCAGAGTTGAATTGAAGGGAGAGGTCAGGCCCGGTGGGCAGTCGCCGAAGGCTGTGGTGATTGCCGATTTCGGCTCTAACAACATGATCACGTTGCGTTACCGGCTGAAGGATTTGAAAGTGCAGGCGGCGGAGCAGCCATTCAAAATCGGCGATCAGGATTTTCCCGCCGGCTCATTCATCGTTGCGTCCGGTCAGGAGGGCAAAAATGTTCAGGATCTGGTCAGAGGCGCGGTGGTTCCGCTCGGCCTGACCGCGATGCCGGTATCTGAAATGCCGGGCGTGCCGACGCACGATGTTGACCTGCCGCGACTCGCGGTCTACAGCACGTGGGGCAGCACGCAGGAGGTCGGCTGGGTGCGGCACGCGCTCGATTATTTTGGCGTGCAGTATGATCTGATCTTTCAGGAGCGGGTGAAGAAGGGCGACCTGCGCGCCGCATATGACGTGATCCTGGTTCCGAATCAGGGCGGCAGCGGCAAGCGGATCGTGTTCGACATTGAGTCTAAAGGAAAGCCGCTGGCCTACACGAAGACCGACAAGTTCAAAACCCTTGGCATGTACGGCGAGTCGGAAGACATCACGGGCGGCATGGGGCTCAGTGGCGTGGTCGAATTCGAGAAGTTCGTCAACTCGGGCGGACTGCTCATCACGCTCGGCACGGCCAGCTTCTTCCCGGCCGAATTCGGCCTGACGCGCACGATTGATGCCGGGCGCACTTCGCCGCAGTTTTACGCGCCCGGCCCGATCATCGAAGCGGAGATTCTGCAACCCTCGCACCCGATCTTCTACGGCTACACTCAGAAGACGATCCCGGTGCGTTACGCCAACGGGCCGCTGCTCGCTGTGCCGGAACAGCAGCGCGCGCGGCAGGTGCTGATGAGGTTTCCGGGCGGCGACAAGTCAGTCCTGAGCGGGCTGATGAAGGGCGCGACTGAGATCACGAATCGCCCGGCCATCGTTGACGTGCCAGTGGGCGGCGGGCGCGTGCTGATGTTTGCGACCAATCCGTGTTACCGCTGGCAGAACCACGGCGAATTCAGCCTGCTCTTCAATGCCGTCATGCACTACAACGATTTCAAGGCGGCAGAGAAAAAGATGGCTGCGACTTCGGAAGCTTCGCCACACTGAGAGAACAAACAGACAATGACTCGGGGGCAATCGCCACCCCGGATCCCGCTCAGGCTCCATCCGGGGCCCGTCTCTGACCGTCCGCTCTGCGGACGAAGATTTGGGGAGCGACCTGTGGCAGGCGCTCCCGGCGCGGAGCCGGATGCCTCGAATCTGCATCTGCGCTTCAGCCTCTCCACCCACTTCCTTCCGTCAGCAGTTTATCCCCTCGCAGTTTCCACAGTGAGGGATCAAGCAGCCGTCAGCAGCGCCGCCTGCCGTGACTTGACAGCAACCGTAAATGTAACTAAGGTGGTTACGTTTTTAAGGAGAAGTCAAAGTGGCCGCCAACACCCGTTTCGCCGTTGCCATCCACGCCGCCGGAATGCTGACCTTTGCCGACCGGGTCCCCATCACTTCGGAAAGCATCGCCCGCAGTGTGAACACCAACCCGGTCGTCGTGCGGCGCATCCTCGGACTGCTGACGCAGCACGGGCTGGTGCAGGCGCAGAAGGGCGCGGGCGGCGGCTCGATGCTCGCGCGACCGCCGGAGCGGATCAGCCTCTATGACCTTTACCGGGCGGTCGAAGCCGGGCCGCTCTTCCAGGTGCCATCCCTGGGCGACGCCCACGAATGCCCCATCGGGCGTAACGTCGGCCCGGTGCTGAACGAAGTCATGAGGCGTGCCGAACGCGGGTTGATCGAGCAGTTGAAAGCAGTGTCGCTCGCCGACGTGATCGGCAAAGTGCATAAGCGGGTGGAGCGCGAATGCCGTATGAAAACGCGGCGCCAGAGCAAAGAAGGTGAATTGTGCCTGAAGAAAAAAAGAAAAAGCGCGTGAATTATGCCAGCGCCTGGCACGAGGCGCGGGAGCTGGTCTGGGCTTACCGCGGGCGACTCGCCTTCGGCGCGGCGCTGATGCTCGTCAACCGTCTGATGGGGCTCGTGCTGCCCGCATCGTCGAAGTATCTGATTGACGAAGTGGTCGTCAAACATCGCGTCGAGCTGCTCGTCCCGATTGCGCTCGCCGCCGGGGTTTCGACGCTCGTGCAGGCGGTCACCACGTTTGCGCTGTCACAGATCCTTGGAGTTGCCGCGCAGCGCGCGATCACCGAGATGCGCAAGCGGGTGCAGGCGAAGGTCGAGCGGCTGCCGATCCGTTACTTCGATTCTCAGCAGACCGGCAAACTGATTTCGCGAATCATGTCCGACGCCGAGGGCGTGCGCAACCTGGTCGGCACGGGGCTCGTGCAACTGACCGGGAGCATCGTCACCGCAGGAATTGCGCTCGTCGTGCTGTTTTACCTGAACTGGCATCTGACGGCGCTGACGCTGCTCGTCCTCGCGAGCTTCGGCGGCGGCCTCGCGTGGGCCTTCACGAAGCTGCGACCGCTCTTCCGTGAGCGCGGCGAGATCAACGCCGAAGTCACGGGGCGGCTGGCCGAATCGCTCGGCGGCATCCGCATCGTCAAGGCCTACACCGCGGAAAAGCGCGAGGAGCTGGTCTTCGCCCGCGGCGCGCACAAGCTGTTCCGCAACATCGCCCGGTCAATGACCGGAGTTTCGGCGGTCACCGCCCTGTCTTCAGTCATCGTCGGCGTGATCGGCGTAGTGATGATCGTCGTCGGCGGTCGTGCGGTCATTTCGGGCGCGATGACGCTCGGCGATCTGTTCATGTACGTCTTCTTTACCGGCCTGCTGGCCATGCCGGTGATCGAGATTGCGGCCATCGGCACGCAGATCACCGAAGCCTTTGCCGGGCTGGATCGCATCCACGAGATCATGACGATGGCGACCGAAGACGAGGAAGACGCCTCGCGCGAGGCCCTCGCCGACATCCGCGGCGAGGTCGAATTTGAAAACGTCACCTTTGAATATAACGAGGGCGTGCCGGTGCTGAAGAACGTCTCGTTCCGCGCGCCGGCCGGCTCGACCACGGCGCTGGTCGGTTCGAGCGGCTCGGGCAAAAGCACACTGATCAGTCTGGTGATGAATTTCAACCAGCCGCTCGCGGGAAGGATCAGGGTTGACGGGCGCGATCTGTCGTCGCTGCGGCTGCGCGATTACCGCTCGAATCTGGGCGTGGTGTTGCAGGACAACTTTCTTTTTGACGGCACGATTGCGGAAAACATCAGCTTCTCGAACCCGCACGCCACCGGCGAGCAGATCGTCGCCGTCAGCCGCATCGCGCATTGCGAAGAGTTCATTGGCGGATTCGAGAAGGGCTATGAGACGGTGGTCGGCGAACGCGGCGTGAAGCTCTCGGGCGGGCAGCGGCAGCGCATCGCCATCGCCCGCGCGATCATCGCCGACCCGAAGATTCTGATCCTTGATGAGGCGACTTCGAGCCTCGACAGTGAGAGCGAGGCCCTGATTCAGGATGGGCTGCGTTCGCTCAGGCGGGGCCGCACGACGTTCGTGATCGCGCACCGCCTCTCGACGATCCGCAGCGCCGATCAGATCCTGGTACTCGAAAACGGCGAGATCGTCGAGCGCGGCACGCACGAGGAACTGCTGGCGATTGACGGGCGCTACAAACAGCTTTACGACAAGCAGTACAAATTCGAGCGCGATCAGTTCATCAACCCGGGCGAGGATTTCACGCCCGATCTGCCGAAGGTGGAGATGGAGAAGAAAGCCGCTCCGCCCCGGATGACTTCGATGTAACCCGGACTTCCCGGCTCGCGCCTGACTCCGACAATCGTCGTTACTGAAAAACATCGGCAAACCGGGAAGTTTGCCGTACATCTTCCGGAGAACTCCCTGATGGCCGACACGACTCAGAGTTATGCAAATCACGTCCGCTGGCATCCGATCTATCATTTCTTCCTCTCCCCGATCATGGTACTCAACCTGATCTGGTCGGTGGTGAGGGTCATCAGGTTTCCGGGCTGGGATAATGCCGAACTGGCGCTGCTCGGGGTGGGGCTGGCGGTGATGGCGCTGCTCGTTCGCACCAACCCGCTCAGGGTTCAGGATCGAGTGATCCGGCTGGAAGAGCAGCTTCGTTATCAGAGGGTGTTGCCCGCCGAGCTGGCCGAGCGGGCCGGCGCGCTGCCGGTCAGCAAAATCGCGGCGCTGCGTTTCGCTCCGGATGAAGAGCTGCCCGGGCTGGTGCGGCAGGTGCTGGACGGAAAACTCGCCAAATCCGACGAGATCAAACGGGCGATCAAAAACTGGCGCGGCGATTATTTCCGTGTGTGAGCAGGCTCACAGTCCGTGCGGGCAGGTGAGACATAAACTCCGAGGCCGAAGTGAAACTACGTCTGCAATCAATTTCCCAGAGGCATCCAATGAAAAATCTCAGACTCGCTGTTCGCTCAGGTCTCGTCGCCGGGCTGGCGCTCGTTGGCACCGCCATCGCGCAAACAACAACCGCGCAGAAAGACTCAGCCGCCCCGCCCGCCACCGATCTGGAGCGCGTCAGGGCCGGCGTCGAGGCGCCCGACTTCACGCTCGAGGATCAGGACGGCAAGCAGGTCAGGCTGTCGGGCTATCGGGGTAATAAAACGGTCGTGCTGGTTTTTTACCGCGGCTACTGGTGACCGTACTGCGCCGCTCAGCTTGGCAAGCTGAAATCGCTGCTCGATGAAAAGTACAAGGACAAGGTCGAAATCCTCGCCATCAGCGTTGACCCTCACGACAAAACGCTCGCGCTGCGCGACAAGCTGAAAGACCAGCCCGGCGTCAACTTCCCGATGCTCTCGGACCCGGATCACAAAGTCATAGATCTCTACGGCCTGCTCAACGACAAGGCGAAACGCCCGATCCCGCACCCGGCGACTTACGTGATTGACCGGCAGGGGATAGTCCGCTGGCGCTTCGTCGAGGTTGATTACACGAAGCGGCCTTCGAATGATGATGTAATGAAGGAGATCGGGAAGGTTGAGACAGACAAGTCAGCGGGCGGCAGCGTGAAATGACCGCCTGGGACTCAGGTATCATCACCACCGGTCTGCCCCCCGCCGACTTCACTTTAACCACGTGTTGATGAACAGGGGACGGCTGACAGAAATGACGGCCGTCTTCCATCCCGCCTCCTGTTTCCCCATTCACTCTATTCCGACTGAAAAAAGACGGCAAAGTTTCAGGATGCCTGAAACGTTTTGCGGGAAAACTCACTAGTGAGTGGAGGGCCGGTTTCCTCTTCAGAAAAACGACCATTTGGGTTGAGGAAGCCTCCACATCATCAAACAGCTCGATCCGGGCTACTTGTCCCCGGCACGTGATGTCGAAGCCGATGACGGGAACGATGGATGATCTGAGGAAGCTTGCGGGACTGTAACTCAATTATGGAGGGACTGAACCATGGCGCCCGGTCCATGCGTAATTGCCCTTCCGCCTTAAACTGGCAGGCGCAACCCGGCGGGGTTCAAAAAAGCCTTTCGCGGTCGTACTCTTAACGGGGCGTCAACTGTTGTTCCAGCCAAAGCCACAATTTCATTGGAGGTCAAACGATGCCTGAAAATATCAGCGTAGTCCCTGTCACAGCAGTTTCCTGCCAGCCTTTCCAACTTGAAGTCATGGTTTTCAGCCCTGAAGCCGGCTTCAAGTTCCAGGTCACGGTCGAGCGAAGTTGCCTGAAGCCGACTGACACTGAGCCGGCCAGGGAGGTTTGGAAGCTGGTCTTTGATCTGTTCAGGCAGAAGCCGAACAGCAGCGATTTTGATCAGATCGTTCATGTCTCTTACACCGGTACGAATGATCTGCAGCAAAAGAAAATCGCATCAACCGCCGCAAACGGCGTCAATCAGCAGCAATCGAAGCAACTGATCACCAGAGTCCATCCGGCGATAAAAGACGTCACAAACATTTCCACACTGCCGCCTGCCGAAGCGGAGAAGCGTAAAGGGAAGGTCAAAAATGAGATGAGCAAGACAGTTGACCTGGCTTTTTGATACGGCCCGAACAACGCTCGCACCCGGTCACCTGATTACAACCAGCGATGAAGTGACTGGGTGGACCTGCTCGGAATATTCAAGTCTCAGCCCGGCCGGAATCCCGGGTAAAGACATTGCCGGGCTGAGATTGATTACTTCATCTTCAGGTGGGCAGCCTTTCCCGGTTAGACGGAAAGACGGTGAAAATCGTTGGGTTAGCCAAAAGAGTTTCCGCGCTTGAGCGTCAAACCATCTGAAATAGCAAACCGAGCGTGAGATGTGAAAAGTAAGA
>Ga0070741_10000498_pt1 | contig 142037 bp, 119 predicted proteins | sample Coa_R1_4_FD_66440 | JGI IMG/M metagenome (GOLD analysis project Ga0070741, IMG submission 66440) | Surface soil microbial communities from Centralia Pennsylvania, which are recovering from an underground coalmine fire - Coalmine... | ecosystem: Environmental > Terrestrial > Soil >... | reverse complement strand
CGCTTCATCCGCTTCTGCGACGCGTTCAACATCCCCATCGTGACGCTCGTCGACGTGCCCGGCTTCATGCCCGGCGTGGCCCAGGAGCGAAACGGCATCATCCGCCACGGCGCGAAGATGCTCTTCGCCTACTCGGAGGCGACCGTTCCAAAGATCACGGTGTACTTTCGAAAGGGATACGGGGGCGCGAAGCAGGCGATGTGCACGCGCGAGATGGGCGCGGACCAGGTCTTTGTGTGGCCGGGCGTGGAGCTCGCGGTGATGGGGGCCGAGGGCGCCGTGGACGTGCTGTATCGACGGGAGATCGAAGCTGCCGCGGACCCCGGCGCCATGCGCCGCGAGAAGATCGCCGAATTCACCCAGCGCTTCTCCGGGCCCTTCGATGCTCTGGCCAAGCAGTTCGCCCACGCTGTGATTCGCCCCGGCGAGACCCGCCAACGACTCATCCGCGCCCTGGAAGCCTTTGCAGACAAATCCGAATCGCAGCCGGCGAAGAAGCACTCCGTGATGCCCGTGTAGCGCCGGGCCGCATTTTCGGTCGACAATCTCCGTATGCTGGAATTTCTGCGAGCCGTCGGCGTGCTCAAGACCATCCCACGCCAGGGGTGGGTGGACCGCCGGATTCCCGATCCGGAATCGGTCGCCGATCACACGTACCGGAGCGCGATGATGGCATGGGCGCTGGGCCAGGCGGCCGGGCTCGATACGGCCCGGCTCGTCAAGATCGTGCTGGTCCACGATCTGCCGGAGGCGGAAGCGGGGGACGCCACGCCCTATGTGGGGATCGTGGAGACTGGCGTCAGGGTAGAGGACGCCGTCGCACGGTGGCGCGACCTCTTGTCGCCGGAGGAGCGAGCCGAAGCGAAAATGCGAAAGCATGCGCTGGAGGCAGATGGGCTTGCCAGGATCTGCGCCAGTCTCCCCGGGTCGCTCGGGGACGAGCTTCTGGACCTCTGGGCCGAGTATTCAGAGCGTCGCACGCCGGAGGCGCGCTTCGCTGCGGAGATCGACAAGCTGGAAGCGCTGCTGCAAGCCATCGAGTATCGAGACGCGGGCCATCCAGCCGACGTCGAAAACTTCTTGCTCAGCGCCCGTGAATCGGTCCAGCATCCGCTTCTGGTCGAGCTGCTCGCGGAGTTGGAGCGGTACCTCGCATCGCGACCATCGCGGAAATCCGAAGCGTAAGGGGGTCCACGAAATACGAGGAGGCCCTCACTCTTGGTGTGAGGGCCTCCTCGCGGTCACTACGAGCGCGGGTGAGAGAAACCCCTCTCGATTCACGGCCGAGCGTGCCGATGGCGCGCGGCGGTCGGAAACCTCAGGTCCCCGCGTAAGGGGATGAGTAGTCGAGGACGACGCGCGCGGCGTTCGCCGAGATCATATACAGCGCGGCCTGGCCATTGGCGCCCCGGAACTCGCCGGTGCCGGCCAGGATTCCGACGTGGTCCGCCACTACGCCGCCGCCCAAGACGAACTGGCCGCGTCGGGTCAGCTCGAGGGACGCGTTGGCAACGGATCCCGTCGCACCGGGCCGGGACGGGTCGAAGTTCCAGCCCCAGACCCGAAGCGTGCCGACCCGCTTCGAGTTGGCCCCAGGCGTGCCATCTGCGCCGAGAGAGCCGGCCTCGTAGACGGCGCCGCTCATGTAGAAGGCGCCCGCCTGCATGGCCATCTCAGCCGCTGGCGCGGCGGCGGCGGGGGCACCGGCCGCAGGCGCGGCCGCCGCCGGGGCGGCCTCCAATACGACATCAAAGGTGAGGCCCCACGGGCTTCGCTCCGGCCTGTCTGCCTGGGCGTTCGCAACGGTCTGGCCGACGACGGCCCCTGCCAGGACTGCGCCGCCCCCGGCGGCCAACAGACGCCTACGACTTACTCGTTCCAACTCGCACCTCCGCACGTAGTTTTGGACGGTCTAGTATAGTCGCTACGACCGTAGCAAAGTCAATAGGTATAGCCCGCTGATGACAAAACAACGGCACTTACCGACGTTATACGCCGAATTATGTCAATATCCCGCGAGGTAGGCTTATACGCAGCCTCCGTTGCGTCATTGCGCGGGCGACGACCGCGGACCGATGGGCGAGTCCTCTAGATCGGCTTCTGGTGCGACGCCCGGATGACGGAATGGATGCCGCCGCGCACGTTGAACTCGGCGGTGACATCGATGCGTAGAGGATCGAGGACGGCGACCAAGTCGTCAAGTATCAGATTGGTCACATCCTCATAGAAGTGCCCCTCGTTGCGGAACGCCCAGAGATAGAGCTTGAGCGATTTCAGCTCGACGCACGTTCGATCCGGGACATAAACGATCCGGATGGTCGCGAAATCCGGCTGGCCCGTGATCGGGCAGACGGACGTGAACTCGGGGCATACGTGCTCGATTTCGTACGCGCGACTGGGATGCGGATTGGGGAAGACCTCGAGCGTCGCCTGGTGCGCCGACGGCATGCACGCGCTCCGAACCGCTGAGCTGGCGCGTGGGCCGAGACCGAGCAGGGTGCTGATGAGCGGATGTATACCGATCGTGCCGAGCCGTTCGGCTTCGCTCGGGGCAGGAGCGTCGAAGCGCGCCACCCCCTTCGGCGGGCTCGGGGCGAACGGTTTGTCAGCATTCTGCTAGAAGGGCACGTCCCACTGATACAGATTGTAGCGGTCCATGTACGCAATCAGCTTCGTGGCGTAGTTCGGATCCGTGGCATATCCGGCGGCGTTGATGCGACGGGCGAACTCTTTCGGATCGCTCGTCGCTTGGAGCGCATACGCGTAGCGTGAGTTCTCGAGGAAGAATCGACCGTGATCCACGAGAGAGTCGGCCGGGTCGGCATAGCGGCGGAAGGGCGCGGGATAGTTCACGTCTCTCCCATTCGCATCGACCTCCCAGGCGTCGATCCAGACGACGCCGGCGGTTCCCGGCTTCTCGTAGGCCTTGATGCCGAAGTAGTTATTTGCGTCCCGAGCCAGGAAACTCGTGCCCCAGTACGTCTCGAGGATGGCCTGGGCGAGGGTCACGGAGGCCGGCACGCCCGTGAGGCGCTGCGACTCGCGGGCGCCGCGAACGAGGCTGAAGATGAACGCCTCGTGCGAATCCGCGGGTATCCGGCCGTCTACGCCCGGTGGCTCGCGCAGCAGCAAGCGCTGGCCGATCTCGATGTGGTCCGGGCGCACCAACGCGTTCAGGGAGGCGATCACATCCGCGCTCACGCCGTAGGCCGCGGCGATTCGATTCACGGTGTCGCCCGGCGCAACGGTGTAGAAGGTGGGCGGATCGACGCTGGCGGCGTCGCCATCGGCGCCTTCGGCGGCCGGAATTGGTGCGTCATCTGTGCTGTCCGGAGCACCGTCTGGACCAAGGCCATCCGCGTCCAGGTCGGCGGAGGTGAGTGCCGTCGCGTCCACCGAGTCGTTGGGAGGCCGCGACTCCGCATGCTGTTCGCCGCGGTCTGAGGTGTCTGGTGCGTCCGGCCGGTCTTCATCGCCCGATGCATCGGCGGCGGGCTGCTCGTCGGTGGGGCGTGCCGGAACCGGCAACTGCGCGTTGGCGGACGAAGCCTCGAGGGGCTCGGAGGCAAGGCCGACCCTGATGGCGCTGACTTCCGTTGGCGCGGGATCAGCCGGAGGATGGGCCCTTCCGGCGGTGAGCGACGGTGAGACGGCAAGCACGCCCAGGAGGACTGCGCCGTGGGCCACGCCGCGTTGCCACGCGCCACTGCGCCTCGGGGCCCGCGCCGGCGCGATCGGGCGTAACGTCGCGAGCGCGATCGCGGGCTCTGCCGTGGCGGGCGTGTGCGGGGCAGTTGGGCGGGGCTGCGGTGGTTGGCGTCGGCCACGCGGCCCGAACAACCGAACGCCGAGGATGCCGAAATAGGCGAGCGCGAAGAGAAGGACGCGGTGCAACACGGACATACTCCGGGAGATGGTTGGCGCATGGCCCGCTCCGCTCGCGCCCACAGGCAGCCCAGATTCGAGGAGCGAGGGGTTGGACGGGACAGGGACGTTGCGCGAGCCCGTGGGCCGGGCTCGGCGCGTCCGCGCGCGCGAGTCAGGTTTTCGAATCGACGGCGGAGTATATCAAGTCTGTAAAAGGTTCGCAACTTAGTTAAGGCGATAGTGTAACAAAGTCCAGGTGAAGAGAGGGGCGCTCCGCATGGTCCGGAGCGCCCCTCGGTGCGTGGATGCGGGCTCGCGGCCCGCTAGGATCTTCTAGTAGACGAACGGGTACCCGTAGCCGAAGTAGTAGGGGTAGCCGTAGTACCCGCCGTAGTAGCCACCGTAGGAGTAGGGGTTGAGGTACGCGGCATACGACTGGTACGGGTACACGTAGTAGCCGTATCCGGAGTACGGATACAGATAGGCGCCGTAGCCAGAGAGAGCGTATCCGTAGTACGAGTACGGAAAGACGCCGTAGCCGTAGTAGCCGGGATAGCTGCTATAGCCGTAGCCGTAGAGGGAGTACGGGTAGTAGGAGTATGAGTAGTACGAATACGGGTAGTACGAATACGGGTAGTACGAATACGGGTAGTACGAATACGGGTAGTACGAATACGGGTAGTACGAGTTGTAGAGCCCATAGCCGTAGTTGTACGGGTAGCCGGCGTACGGGGCCGCGTAGTAGTAGCCGTTCAGCGGGCTGTAGTAGTACGACATGCCGTAGCCGCCGTAGCCGCCGTAGCCGCCGTAGCCCATGCCGTAGCCGCCGTAGCCGTAGGCCGGACCGTAGCCCATGCTGTAGCCGTAATCAAAGGCTTGACCATAGGTGCCCATCCCCTGCGCGCCCGGTGGCGAGACGGTGATGGTGCCCCGCATTCGCGGGTGGAACGTGCAGTAGTAGGCGTAGCGGCCGGGCTGGTTGAAGGTGTAGTAGGACGACTGGCCCTTATCCAGCCCACCGGTGTCCCAGAGGCCCATGACGCTCGTTGCCGAGTGGGTCGAGGGCCCGTTGTTTGTCCACACGACCGTGTCGCCCACGGTGATGTTCAGGTTGGAGGGTGTGAATGAGAAGTCGGCGATCGTGACGGTCGCGGTGGCGGTGGGGGTTGCGGCGGGCGCGGCCGCCGCGGCGCTACTGGGTCCCGGTGTCGCCGCGAGGCTAGAGCTCGTCGCCGGCGTAGGCGTCGCCTGGATTGCGGGTTGGACCTGTGGCTGCACCACCGCGACGACGGCTGGCTCGGACTGCGTTGCGGTGGAATCATTCACCGTGATTCGTGCATCTGGGCTGGTGGGGACGTCGACCTCGGTGCTCTCCGCCTTTGCCACGCCGATGAGTGCGAACGCCATCATGGCGGCCAGCCCAAGGGCGATTCGCACCGCTCGCGTGATAGGTATGCCTGCGCGATAGGACACGTTCATACCTCCTCGACGAGATGGGTCAACGGCGCACGACCGAGACAAACTCCACGCCACGCACCGGTGACAGTGAGCCTGTCACAGAATAGCGGGTGTCGCGTGCAGAATCAACCCGCCTGCGCGGTCTGTCCTGCCCGCTGGTGGCAACCTAGCGGATCCTTGGCCACGGCGGTACACTGGCTGGATATCGGCGTATCCGCCGACGCGCGGTTGTGCCGATCCCAGCATCACGGGGCGTGGCCAGAGGCCAGCCGAACCAGAGCGTGGCGTGTGAGGAAGACGGTGGGTGAGAGCGCCGGATGAGAGAAATGCGGTGAGCGAGAGTTGCGTTTTGGTCGTGGACGACGACCCCGACCTGGTTCAGCTCGTGTCCGGGATGCTGGAGATCCTGGGGTATCCGGTCATGACCGCGCGCAATGGAGCGGAGGCGCTCGACGCTGTCGAGCGGGAGCGCCCGTCGCTCGTGATTCTGGACTCCCGCATGCCCGTCCTTGATGGGTCCGGCTTCGCCCAGGCCCTCAAAGATCGCGGCATGCGGATCCCGCTCCTCGTCATCACCGGCGCGTCGAACGCGCAGCGCTGGGCCCAGGAGATCGGGGCGGATGGTTATCTGGCGAAGCCGTTTGACATGACCGATCTTCTCGCCGCGGTGCAGCGGCTCGTCGTCGACGGACCGGGGGAGGCTCCTTCAGCTGCACGTTGATGTGCTTCAGACACGGGTACGCATGGAACGACCGGAATATGCCGTACTGGCCCGCCCCTTCGGCGGGGCCCTTCGCGCCGCAGGAAACGCACGCGCCGCAACGGCGTTGCACACCCCATTGCTCACCTCGCCAGATGATGTACTCTCGCAAGGTTATCGCGACGACAAGAGTCATCCATGGTGATGAGCACAGTCGATGGAACGAGGAGTTCCACCGCGGGCGAATGCTAAATGCGTACGACCTACGTACCTCCCAGGATCTTGGCTTCATCGAAGCGTTTGAGAACGCCCATGTCGAGTGGCCCGCTCATCTGACCTACGACGAGATGACCGAGCAGACCACCCTCGCTGGCGACGTCGACTCGCCCGCTGCGCAGTGGGATCTCCGGAGAGGGCTCGGCAGCCGAGACCTTTGGTGGAGTCTCCAGGACCTCCATTTTCAGCGCCGCATTTGGGCTGAGCACCGGTTGGGGCAGGAAGGGCAAATCTACCCCGTTCGTCTCCAAGCCGACCCTCATGGGTCCCGGCGGAGGGCCACTACGTCAAGCTCAGGGTTGCAAGGTACTATCCATCCCAGGACCTGGCCTTCCCCGGGGCGGAACTGCCAGATGAGCACTACCGCTCGCTTCTCCTCCAGCGCGAGGAGCTGCCCAGTTTCCACATCGAACTGGAATGGATGCTCGTCTCGTGAATGCCGCGGACTCCGACGTCCCTCGCCCTCCCGTCGGCGGTCGTGAGCGGTTGGTCGGGAGTCAGACTGCTGGCCAGCACAGAACGCGCCGACTCATCCCGGGGGTGGGACGCCGAATGCCTCCGCCAGTGGCGCTCCGACGTCGGCTCGTGCGGGGGCTTCGGCCTGCTCTTGCGCTCGCCGCTGACCTGCCACCCGTGGACTTTGCAATCCAGGTAGCGCGCGCCAGCTGCGCCGACGACATTCCCGGGCTCGCGGCCGAGATGGCGTACCAATTCCTCTTCGCGTTGTTCCCGTTCTTCATCTTTATGGCTGCTCTGGTCGGGGTGATCGGCGCCATGGTCGGACGAGACAACTTGTTCGCCCTCGTTATGCAGAACGTCGAGCTTCTTGCGCCCCCAGCCGTGCAGCAGGTCGTCCGGGAATGGCTCTATAGCGGGGTCTACATCCACTCCCCGAAGCTCTTGACCCTTGGTGCCGTCTTTTCCCTCTTCGGCTCCAGCGTCGGCGTCGCGACGCTGGTCAAGGGGTTGAATCGCGCGCACCGGGTGGAAGCCGACCGCCCGTTCTGGCTCGGACAGATCCTGTCGATCGCGATCACCGCCGTGGTCGCCACCGTGATGCTCCTTGGGCTGAGCGTCTACACGGCCGGCGAGTGGGTTGGACAGCGCATGCCAGGCCGCCTATCGCTTGACGAACGTTTTCTCACCACCTGGTCGATTCTCCACGGACCGGGGCTCGCCGGAGGCCTGTTCGTAGTGCTCCTGGCGCTGTACGTCATCTTGCCGAACGTGCGCCTGCCACTCTGGCGGTGCGTGCCGGGCGCCGCATTTGCTATGGCTGCGTGGATAGTGGTCACCAATGGTTTCACCTTCTACCTGGTGCACTTCACCCAGTTCGATCTGACGTACGGGACCGTGGGCGTCGCTATCGTGCTGCTCGTCTGGATGTACGCGGTGAGCACCATCCTTCTGGTGGGCGGCGAGATCAACGCCGTGGTCGCTGGGCATCGGAACCGCACGGCGTCACCTTCATCAATACCCGTCCATCGATAGGGCGCGCACAGCCGCTTCGATTTCGGCGGTGGCCTCCCCATACGGTGTGCCCGGGGCGAACATTAGCGGCTCACCGATGCGCACCGTGAAGGCACCGCGCCATGCGTCGTGGCCCGTCTGGAGCACGCTACGTCGCTTGACCTCGATCCACATGGGTACCACCGGCACTCGGCATTCGACCGCCATGAGCCCGGTGCCGCCCATGAAGGGCCGCATTGGACCGCCATCGAAGAGGTTCCCCTCCGGGAAGATCAGCACCGACCAGCCCAGATCCAGGAGCCGCCCAATGTACTCGAGGCTGCCTCGCACATTGCCCTGCTTCGAGAGCGGGAAGGCGTTGCACAGGCGCGCAATGGCGCCACCGATTTTCGGATCGAACACCGCGTGCTCTTCGCCCGCCGTGCAGGTGCGCCGTCGAAGATGACGCGGGAGCGCCATCCAGGCCGCGGCCGGGTCCATCCCAAAGGTGCCGGCCGCGAAATGATGATTGGCCGCAACCATGACTGGCCCAGGCAGGTGCTGGATCCGCTCCCGCCCCTCCACCCGGACGCGCCAGAACACATGGTAGAGGGGGAAGACCAAGCCTTGCAGGAACAGCTCCCGAGCGATACCGGCGGCTGGCGTGAGCGGCCAGGTCACAATCCCCTGCGCCTCTGCCCGAGGCTCGGCCTCGGCCACATATCGCGCCAGGTCGGCCACCGACGTCTCCGGGGTCACGACCGCCTCATCCACGAAGACGCCGAGCTCCTCCTCGATGGCGGAGAGGAGCTCGACTCGCATCAGGGAATCCAGACCCAGATCCGCACCGAGGACATTTCCCGGCTGAATCCGCGACGTGGCGACGCCACTCACCTCGCCAATCAGGCGCCTCAGTGGATCAGTCGACATGGGATCCTGGGACCCGTGTGTTAGCAGCGCTGACGCTGGGCTGCCCTCGTGCGCCGATTGCAGCTCGCGGAGCCGCGTGGCGACCTCTGTTTTCTTGACTTTCAGCGTGTGGGTCCGGGGGAAATCCACATCCGGCCACACCGTGAAGCCCTGGATCTGCTGGTGGGCGGCAAGCTGCGCGTTGGCCGCGCGCACCGCTGCAGCTGCCAGGCTCGGGTCAGTCAACAGGAGCGCCGCGTGCACCTGTACCCCGCCGCCCGGGCCTTCGAGGCCGATCACGACGGCGTCCGTGACCGCCGGCTCTCGAATGAGGCACTGCTCGATGTCTTCCGGGTACACGTTCTGGCCGTTGGCGAGGACAATCAGGTCCTTCTTGCGTCCGCTCAGGTAGAGAAAGCCGTCGGCGTCGATGCGCCCCAGATCGCCGGTGAAATACCAGCCATCGCGCAGGACCGCCTGGGTCGCTGCCGGATTGTTCCAGTAGCCGCGGAAGATGTTCGGTCCTTTGGCGAGAATCTCGCCATCGTCGTTGATCCGGAGGTCCACGGCCGGGAACGGCCGCCCCACAGCGCCGGCCCGGCGCTCAGCGGGCCGGTCGCAGGAGATGATGGGCGAGGCTTCCGTGGCTCCATAGCCCTGGAGCACCGTGACGCCCATCAGCTCCCACCGCCGGGCCAGGTCCGGATCCAGATGGGCCCCGCCGCTGATGACGATCTCTAGGTTTCCTCCAAACCGCCTGTGCACCCTGCGGAACAGCTTCCGTCGCAGGTGCATGGGGAGGTGCCGGGCGCGGACGAAGAGACGCTCGAAGGCCGCTTCTCGCCCCTGGCGTTTGACTTCCCGCTCGATTGCGTTGAGAAAGAGCTGGAGTGCCTGGGGGACAAGCACCAGCATGGTGACCTGGTTCTCGGCAATCGCACGGAAGAGCATGGCCGGTTGGCGACTCACAGGGTAGGTGATGCGACACCCGCCGGAGAGGGGTGCCAGAAGGCCGACCGTCTGTTCCAGCATGTGGCTCAAGGGGAGAAGCGAGAGGAGGCGGAAATCGGGGCGGATGTCGATCACCTGGCCCACCCCCTCGACGTTGGCGAGCACGTTGCGATGGGTCAGCATGACGCCCTTGGGATCGCCCGTCGTGCCGGAGGTGAACATGACCTCTGCCAGGTCATCCGGTGAAGGCTCCACGGGGTCCAGGAGTCGATCATCTTCGGTCAGCGCGCTGTCCAGCTCCTCGAGCTCGACATGCAGCGGGAGTTGATCCCCGCCGATCCGTTTGGTTGCACGGGAGAGGAACGCGAAGCGAGCGTCGGTCTGCCGAACGACGGATGCCACGAAGTCGGGACTGCTTCGGACATCCAACGGCACTGCCACGGCACCCGTCTTGTGACAGCCAAAGAAGGCCGCGACCCAGGCGGGCATGTTCGGCCCCCAGAGAACGACCCGGTCGCCCTCGCGCACGCCCCGCTCCTGCAGCATTCGCCCCACACGAAGGGCGAGCCGGTCGAGCTCCGCATAGCTGATGGTCTGGGTTCGGAACCCGAGCTTGATGGCCAGAGCGGGGTTGGCCCCATATCGAGTGGCTTCGTCGGAGAGGAAGTGTCCCAGGGTCCCAGGAGGTCCGGATTCATGCGTGGTCCTGGGATCCCTTGCCACGGCTAACAGCTGGCCCGGCGTCTTGCTCTCCATCCCCCGCTCCTGTCCGAAGAACCACGGTTCTCGAAGTCCCGCGCGACCCCGCCGGCGAGCGGGTCCAAGATAGCCCATCGTTGCAGCTCTAGGTAGTGCCCGGCGGGCAGTGCCGAACCAATCCGCCGAGATCAAAGCACATCGGAGAGACCCGTGGCGCATCAACGCCAGGTGCGCTCACCAAACTCTGGCGACCACGTGGCGACCAGCAGCTCAAGGCGGGTCCGGGCATGCTCCCGGAGCGGAGGGAAATGGCTGAAGCAGATGGTTTCGATGTCCAGGGCGGCAAGCCGCTCCAGCGATGCCCGGGCGTGGGTGGGATTCTCCGTAACCCGTGCATCCGGCTCCTGCAATTCTTGTCGATGAAAGCCCATGACGTCGCCTGCGAACAACAGCCCCTGCCCGGGGAGGGAGAGCGTGATGCTGCCCCGCGTGTGCCCGGTAGCGTGAATCACCCGGAGCCCGCCCATCACCGGAAGGACCTCGCCGTCGTGCAATTCGATGGCTGGAACCGGTCTGCCTCGCATGAGGGAAAAGAGTGGGGTCGTGAGCATGGCGAGGGGCTGGGTCTGGATCGGATTGGGATACGCCATTTCGCCGCGCAGGTAGGTCGCCTCACTCGTATGGATCAACACGTCGGCCCCGGATGCTCGACGCAACTCTGCAGCCGTCCCGCGGTGATCGATGTGGTAGTGCGTCAAGACGATGCGCTTGATGTCGGAGGGCGACCTGCCCGATTGGCGGAGCTGGCGAAGAATGAGCCACCCGCTCCCTGGCGCGCCCGTATCGATCAGTGTGACGCCATCGTCCTCTAGGAGGGCGAACACCTGGCAGGCGATCGCGCGGAGCTGGTGAATGCCGGACGCGATTTCCATTCGAAGTGGGCCGGGTGATGAGGGGCGACGCCGCACCGACAACAATGAGAAACCTTAAACCTGTCCACCCTGCAGTTCGCGGTGCTTGACTGAAGTCGGCACGCGACGATAATGGACCGGATCTCATGGGGGTGGCCGGACTTGGCATCCTGGCGACTTTTGTCGGTCCTCTTGTTGCTTCCTTTGGTGGCATCCGCTTGCATGAGCAACGCGGGCGTCGCTGGTTCGAGAGGCCCCAGCAGTTCCGCCCCAGCGCAGTCCGTCCCCAGCCCGCAGGGGGAACGCGCCAAGACCCTCGTCCTCGCATTGGAGGGTGAGCCCCTGGATCCGTTCGTGGGCAGTATGTCTGGGGGCGCGGGTACGATCGCCGGTAATCTGAAGCTCGCCGTCCATCAATCGCTCGCGAACTACGACGACCGCGGCGGCCTCCACCCCATGCTCGCTGAGTCCCTTCCGTCCCGGGACGATGGGAGCTGGGTCGTCCGGAGTGATGGGACCATGACCACGACGTACCGTCTCCGGCCGGGTGTGACTTGGCATGACGGAACTCCTCTCACGAGTGCCGATTTCGTCTTCGGTTGGCAAGTTACGAAGGATCCTGACGTCCCCATGCGGAACCGGAACATCGCTCGGCGGATCACCGGCATAGACGTCCCTGACGACCGCACGCTGGTCATCGAGTGGGATACCACGTACCCGTTCGCAAACGCCCTCGTCGACGATCAGATTGGCCCGATGCCGCGGCACCTCCTGGAGCAGCAATACACGGAGAACAAAGAGCATTTCGCGGATCTCCCGTACTGGACCAGGCAGTTTGTCGGCGTCGGGCCCTATCGGCTTCAAGACTGGGAGGCTGGGAGCCATCTCACCCTACGAGCCTACGACCAGTTCTATGCCGGCCGACCCAAAATTGACGCTCTCGTTTTCCAGTTCATCCCGGATCCACAAACGACCGTCGCAAATTTGCTTGCTGGGTCTATAGATGGAGCAATCCCGCGTGCGCTCGATTTCAGCGACGTTAGCTCAGTGAAGAGCCAATGGGAACAGGCTGGCCGAAAGCCGCTCGCGATCATTCAGCCAACCCATTGGCGCGTATTCGAGCCGCAATTACGCCGGCAGCTCGCCAACCCGCCAGAGATTCTAGATGTGCGCGTTCGGCGCGCACTCCTCTCCGCAATCGACCGCCAGGCGCTCGTGGATACGCTGCTTGACGGCACGCTTCCGGTGTCGGACACGTTCTTCTTCCCTGAGGACGCGAAATGGGACTGGGTGAAGGATGTCGTCGTCAAATACGAGTTTGACCTGCGGAAAGCAGTGGACTCGCTCAGTGCCGTCGGCTGGGTCCGTGGGCCCAGCGGTTCGATTGTTGACGCAAGCGGCAAGCAGGTGTCCATCCCGGTCGAGACGTCCGCTGGCGCTCAGTCGGAACAGGAATTGTCGATCATCGCCGCGAACTGGCGCGACCTTGGCTTCGCTGTGGACCAACATGTTCGCACCGCCGCGGAGGCGCGGGACAACCGTCTCAACTCTATCTTTCCTGGGTTTAGCGCCTCGGCTGGACCGCTGACGTTCGAGCACCTGTCGACGCGCCTGCACTCGGCCAGCTGCCCTGGAGACGCCAACAGGTGGACCGGTCCCAACCATGGCTGCTACCAGAACCCGGAGTTCGATCGGCTGCTCGACGGGCTGCAGTCGGCGATCGAACCGAACGATCAGCGTGCGCTCTACCGGTCGCTGGTACGAATCCAGACGGAGGACCTGCCAGTGTTTCCGCTCTACTTCAATCCCCAAGCTATGATCTTCCGGGAGGGCGTCGTCGGCATCAGGGGAGACACGCAGCCCCGCACCGCCATGACCTGGAACGCCGGCGAGTGGGACGTCCGTTAGCTCTAAATGGAGCTGTGAACGGAGCTGGAATGAAAGAGGAGTTGCCGAATCCATCGGATGAGCTTCCGATCTTCTATGGCTGCGAGCCCGAGCCGGACGCGGTCGTGGAGCACTTCAGCCACCTCGTCGTCGCCGTGACCGATCTCGATCGGAGCGAGGCCTGGTACCGTGATGTGATCGGGTTGGACTTCTTGGGACGCGGGTTGACCGCGGAGCCGCAGCCACATGCCGTCCTGCAAATGAACACTGGGCAGCTCATCATTCTCGTCCAGTACGACGAGATCGATACCGTGCGCCAGAACGCCCAGGGCGTTCACCACGGCTTTGCCCTCACCCAGAACCAGTATCGTCAGGCGGTCAATCGGCTGCGGGCAGCCGGAATCGACGTGGTGGCCCAGCGTGAGGAGTTCATCGCCCGGGGTCAGTACAGCATCGACGTGTATGACCCGGACGGACACCACTACCAGATCGAGACGATGGACGAGATTCAGTCGCATGAGGTCCTGCTGCCGAATAAGGGCACGATCGATTGCGGTCCCGCGGACTCCTATGAGAGTGGCGAGGTCAAGCTCTTCCGAGATGCCAACTTTTTCTTGGTACGGATCGATGACGGGTTTCTGGCGCTCACCCGCTGGTGCAGCCACCTGAATGGCCTCCTCGTATACCAGAAGGAGCACTGGCGGTTTTGGTGCGCGATGCACACGGCGACCTACGACCGGCGCGGGAATCCGACCTGCTCGTCGAATCGCTTCCCGGATCTCAAGGCCCTGCGCCTTCACCCCGTGAGCTTTAGCGCGGACGGCCACGTGTTGGTGAATACTGACGAGGTCGTCGAGCGTGCCGCGTTCGCGCCAGAGCAGCTCGCGAGCATCGCGTCACCGCCAGTGAGCGCATCCTGAGCGCCCAGATCCAGTTTGAGGAGATTGCCATGGCGGCAGTCGAAGGAATCACCCACAGCGGCATTTGCGCCCTCGATCTCCCGGAGTCGGAGGAGTTCTACGTCGAACGCCTGGGCGCCACATTCAGCAATCGGAGCGGCTTCCACGTCGACAAGGTCGTGCGGGGTCGGTCGCTCAATACCGTCGTGGCACTGGCGGATTATCTGCTGGCCTTGATGGTGCCGAAGAACCTGCTGCCGCAGCCGAGCTCCGACGAGCGCAGGGGCGCGAACCCGCTGCGCCACGCATTCTGGGTCTCACGGGTGCGGTTCGAAGAAGTGTTGAAAGAGCTCGGGACGAGGGGCGTGTCGTTCGACGGGCCAGTGACCCATCCCGAGTCAGGTCCACTCGGGCAATCGATCTACCTGCGCGATCCAGCTGGAAACTTCCTCGAGATCTGCTGGAGGCGGGACCGGGACCGTCCCTTCCACCCGGTGATCACGACCGGTAAGCTGGCGGAGCATTGACTGCTGCACGCCAGACAGAGATGGCTCGATCGGAAGTTCAGTTCCGTTCGCTCGTCGAGGCGAGCGAAATCATCGGCGTCGTTTCCGACGCGGAGGACCTTGCCGCCGCGCGGGCGTTCTACGAACCGATCCTCCGGCACGCCGCCGGCGAATGGGGGCGAGAGCGAGACACGCTGAATTTTCGGTCCGTCGGCCAATCCCTGCGGTTCCGTCAGCGACAGCACCCGCGAGGCACCGAGGAGACGGGACGCCACCAGGCCTATCGGGTCCCTGCGGAATCGCTGAGGGGAATCATCGGGGAATTGCTTGGACTCGGCTACGTGGTCGACTGGTGGCGCGAGGATCATCCTTCAGAGCGCCAGGTCTCGGCGTATCTGCTCGACCCGGACGGCAACCGCGTCCAGCTCGTTGAGTCCGCAGCTGCGGATCTGGATCAGTTCGGATTCCTCGACCATGTCGGCGTCGAGGTGCACGATCTGGAGAGCGCTGAAGTGTTCTACGGCAAGGTGCTGGGCGGGCAGGTCGACTATTACCATGGCCGTCGAGCCCGCGATTACCAGGAGGCGCTAGCCTGGGAGGGCGGCGGGGACCCGTGCGCGCCGTGGACGCGACTCTGGCCGGGCGCCGGCCTGTCGACAGATCTACGGCATAAGTCGCGTGTGCCCCATCCCAATCAGCAGGTGTTCTTTCGATTCGGCGAGACACGCCTGGCCGTTGTTCTCGCTGGGAAGCACCGGCAGGAGCCGCCGGAGGAGCAGGCGCAGGGGACACCGCGGATCGTCTTCTGTAGCCGGCTCCCCGTCGCGACTATCGGCGCACGGCTTTCCTCGACCCCCTTTCCGCTTACGCCGGAGGATCGTCTGCCCCTCACGTTCCGGGTTGATGGGCCGGTCGTCTACCTCCGCGACCCCGCGGGGAACTTTGTACAGGTCGACGGCGCCGACACCATGGAGCATCGGGCGAGCGGCCGATCTTAGCGATCACAGGAGGGTCCGTGCCATATAGGATCGAGACAGTCCCAACCGAATCGGATGAGCCGCCGGAGTTCTTCGGCAAAGCTTTCCAGCCCGGGGATGTCGTCGAGCGATTCAGCCACCTCGTGCTGGAGACGAGCGATCTCGATCGGAGCGAAGCCTGGTACCGCGACATCATTGGCCTGGACGTGTTGGGCCGCAACTTGACAAACGAGGAGCGGCCCCACTCGGTCCTGCGCATGAACACGGGGCAGCTCCTGATCCTCGTTGAGCGGGAGAGCGTAGTTGTCCCGCGACCGGGGAGCGTGGGGCTCCACCACGGGTTCATCCTCACGCCGAGCCAGATGCGGCGAGCGATGGACCGACTTCGTGATCTGGGGATCGAGATGCTCTGCGACCGCGAGATCACGCGCGGCGACTACTCGATCGAGCTCTACGATCCTGACGGGCACCACGTCCAGATTGAGACGCTCGACCCCGTACAGGCGACGGAGGTGATCTTCCCAGGAGTCGGCGTGGTCGACTGCGGCCCGGTGGACAGCTATCAGGTGGGCGACGTGAAGCTGTTCAAGGACGGTGAGTTCTTTCTCGTTCGCGTGCCTGAGGGCTTCCTCGCACTCTCCCGCTGGTGCCGTCACTTCAACGGACGGGTCATCTGGCGACAGGAGCACTGGCACTTCTATTGCCCCTTCCACCATGCGACTTACGACCGGTGCGGGGCGCCGACCGTTCTTACACGCTGGAGTGGGCGCTTCCGCAATCTTCCCGCGCTCCGGCTCAACCCTATTAGCTTTAGTGCGGACGGGCACGTGCTCGTCGACACGGACCGGGTCATCGACCGTGCGACGTACGAGCCGGCACAGGCGAGCCCAGCGCCCTAAACACGTTCTGGATCCAAGGAGGGATCGATCATGGCCGAAGTCGAGGGACTGACCCACACCGGGCCCGTGGCATTGAGCCTCATGGAAAGCGAGGAGTTCTACGGGCGAGCGCTGGGCGCGCGGCTCGTGAACCGAAACCACTTTGACACGGACAACGCGCCTCGCGGCCGCTCGCTCCACACGGTCATGACGGTCGCCGACTACATGTTTACCCCAATGCTGCCGTTCGACGTGATTCCTTCGCCGCCTGCGGACCTGCAGCGGGGCATCAACAATTTCCGGTCGGCGTTCGCCGTCTCCCGAAGCCGATTCGCCGAGGTCATCGAGCATCTCCGGAGAAACGGGATTCCATTCGAGGGGCCGGTCGTCCATCCGCCAGACGGGCCGCTCGGGGAATCCATTTACTTCCAGGACCCGGGTGGGAACTTCCAGGAGATCTGCTGGAGACGGGACGAGTTAGAGCAATACCGGCCGGTGCGGCTCCCCGCGCGAGCCACAGTGTTTCGGCCGGAGCCGCCGGTCGAAGGCCTGGTGCCCCTCGATCTTCTTGCTGGTGCGGTAGTAGAGGTGAGAGATCTTGCCGCGACCCGTGCGTTCTACGCGAGGATATTCGGCGACGGCGAAGGTGAGTGGGAAGCGGCCGCTGACCGACTTGCGTACCACCACGGATTGCAGAGCGTCTACTTCGTCGCGTGCACCGAACCCCGAACGCTCCCCGGCAGCGGGCACCACGTCGCGTACCGCGTCGGACCGGATCGCCTGCCTGCGCTGGTGGCGGAGCTTGAGCAAGGAGGCCACAGGGTGAGCTGGTGGCGCGAGGATCATCCGGCAGAGAAACAGGCCACGGCATACGTCGTCGACCCAAGCGGCAACCAGGTGCAGCTCGTGAGCGGCGAACCCGGCGGGGTATTGCTGGACCACGGTGCGATTGAAGTGTTCGACATGGACCCGATGGAGTTCTTCTACACGCGCATCCTGGGTGGGACAGTTGATCATTGCTTTGGCCGCGCCGTGGAGGACATCCTCGAAGCGAAGCGGGCGGCCGACGGCGATCCGTGTGCCCCGTGGACCCGGTTGACGGAAAAGCGCTACACAGAGCGGAAGGGCGGCAAGCCCGGTCCCAACCAGCAGCTCTTCGTTCGGTACGGCTCGACCATGCTCGACATGGTGTTGGCGAAGGAGCATCGCCAGGAGCCCCCCGAAGATCAGGCCGAGGGGACGCCCCGGTTGATTTTCCAGGCGCGAGTGGCCGCCGGAGATGCAGTCACCGCTCTTGTGGGCATTGGGCTCGCGTGCACGCGGGAGGGGGATGACGTCTACGTACGTGACCCGGCGGGGAACTTCCTGCAGCTTGTGTGCCGGGCCAACGCCCGGTGAGCGGAGCGATTGATGATTCCAGCCCTGATGCGCCGCTGACCTTCTCCCTCGCGGAGCGCGACCGCCGCTGGAAGGCGATTCGGGATGAGATGCGGGCCGAGGCCATCGACATCCTTGTGGCAACCGGTAACACCGGTCGCTACGGCCATCATACCGCCGATGCCCGCTACATCACACAGCACGGGGGCAACGACATTGATCCGCATGCGATCCTGCCGTTACAGGGCGAGGTGACACTCATCGCGCGAGCCAAGCCCGGGTGGGTGGCGGATGTCCGAGAGTACGCGCGACACGAGGTGGACGGGATCGTTGATCGGCTCGGAGAGCTTGGAGCGGATGGAAAGCGAATCGGCATCGCTGGGCTGGCCGGGCTGATTCGCGCCCCCGATGGCATCGTCGGGGCGGCCGTCATCGCGAAGATCCGGGCGGCCTTTCCCCGGGCGGAGATTGTGAACGCGACTCCTCTCATGTACCGCGTGCGCTCGGTCATGAGCGACGAGGAGATTGCCTTCGTGCGCAAGGCGGTCCGGATCGCGGAGGCCGCGGTTCGCGCTTTCTCGGAGGTGGCGCGCGCTGGGGTGAAAGACCGCGTAGTCTACGCGCGCATGGTGGCCGCCGAGATCGAGGACGGCGGCGAAGTGCCATTCATGTTGGCCTGGCACGCGAGCCGCGCGGGTATGCCCTACACGCGCCTGACCCAGGCAACGCCGACGCGCGTCATCGAAGAGGGCGACATCGTGTACTGCCAGATCGAGGGGAAGTGGCAAGGCTACCTGTCGCAGATGGACCAGACGTTTACCATCGGCACGGTCCCCCAGCTTATCCGAGACATGGCGAGGGCGCAGGCGGACGCGTTCGCTGCGGCGCTTCCGGCTATGAGGTCAGGGAACACCTTGGGCGATGTCGCCAACGCGTGCGCTGCTTCCGCGAAAGGAATGACCTACGAGGCGAGGCTCATCGCCCACGGGCGCGGCCTGGGCGAGGACTGGCCCCTGCTCACCCAGCCTGATCCGGCCCTGCTCCGCCAGGAGCTCAAGACAAACATGGTCATGGACATCAAGCCAGGCATCATTCGCGATGGCAAGGATCTCTGGGGCCGCTTCGGCGACAGCGTGCGAGTGACTGCGAACGGCGGCGAGCGTCTCGGAACGCGCCCCGTCGGCTTGATCAGCATCCCATAAGGCTACCGGCTGCGATGTGCCGATCGGGAGGCCGGGAAAGTCGCGCCATCCGAACGGGACACCGAGAGAACCGATCCGCCCGCATGATGACGCACCAACCGGGGAGTCGCGTTCGTCGCCCTTGGGACGTTGTGCGTACGCATCTTACTGATCGCACCAGTGCAGATCAGGGCGGGTGACTTGAAGCTCCTCAGCGAAAGGGAGTCAATGATCGAGAGTCTCACGAGTAACGAGTGCCTACATGGCGGCAGTTTCGTCTTTGTTAGAGCTGCACGTTGATGTGCTTCATCTCGGTATATTCCCAAAGCCCCTCGAGCCCGTACTGGCGCCCGATTCCGCTCTGCTTGTAACCGCCCATCTCGCCGGCGGGGAAGAGCTTCCCGAAGGTGTTCACCCACACCATGCCGCTCTTCACCTTCTTCGCGATGCGGAGCGCCTTTGACATGTCGTTCGTCCATACGGCGCCCGCGAGTCCGTACACGGTGGCGTTGGCGATCTCGGCCGCTTCCGCCTCATCCTTGAAGGTGTGCACGGTCAGGACCGGGCCGAAGATCTCCTCCTGAGCGATGGTGGCGTTGGTCGGGACGTGGTCGAAGATGGTGGGGGCCACGAAGTACCCCTGGGCCAGCTTCCCCTCCGTTAGCCGCTTCCCCCCGGTCACCAGCTCGGCCTCCTGCTTCCCCGTCTCGACGTAGCCCAACACGCGGTTGAGCTGGCCCTCGGAGATGACCGGTCCGGCCTGGACGCCCTCGTCGAGGCCGTAGCCGACCCGCAGGCGGTTCGCCATTTCGGCGAGCTTCTCGACGAAGCGGTCGTGGATCGACTCCTGCACGAGCACGCGCGAGCCCGCGACGCACACCTGGCCCGCGTGGAACATCGAGGCGCCGTTTAGCGCTCCGCGCACGGCTCGGTCGAAGTTGGCGTCCTCGAACACGATGTTGGGGCTCTTCCCACCCAGCTCCAGTCCTACCTTTTTCAGCGTGTCCGCCGCCATCTTCATGATCTCCTTGCCGGTGCTCGTATCACCGGTGAAGGCGACCATGTCGACGTCGGGGTGGCGCACCAGCTCGGCGCCGGTGGTGCTGCCCGGACCCACCACGAAATTCACGATCCCCTTGGGGAATTCCGGGATCGCGTCGATCATCTGGATGAACTCGGCCGTGGCGCCCGGGGTCACGCTGGAGGGCTTGATCACCACCGCGTTTCCCGCGGCGAGCGCAGGCGCTAGGGAGCGGGTCAAGAGCGACAGGGCCATGTTCCACGGCACGACGATGGACACCACACCGATGGGCTCGCGGATCAGGATCGCCAGCGAGTCCGGCTCCAGCATCGTCGAGCGGCCGTAGACGTTGCGCGCCAAGCCGGCGTAGTACTCGATGGCGTCCGCCCCGCGCGTCACCTCCGCTCGCGAGACCGAAAGGGGCTTCCCACCCTCCCTGGTCAGGAGCGGCGCCAGCCAGTCGATGCTCGATTTGAGCGCCTGCGCGAGCTTGTAGAGGGCTGTGGCGCGCTTGCGCGGGTTCTCACCCCAGTCCGTCGTCTCCATCGCGTGCTTCGCCGCGGCGACGGCCGTGCGCGCGTCCTCGACCGGTGAGTTGGGCGCGCGATAGACCAGCTCGCCATTGCCCGGGTCGTGGACCTCGAGGGTGGCGCCATTGGTCGCGGCTCGCCACTCTCCGCCGATGTAGTTCTGATACGTCTTCACCGCTTGTGCAACAGCCATGATGCCCTACCTCTGTCGAAGCTTGTGACGCTGGATCTTGCCGCTCGCGGTTTTCGGGAGCGGATCGGACTCGAACCGGATCTCCTGTGGACACTTGTACAGATGGTCGCGATCGAGCCCTTCCGCGCAGAACCGCACGAGGGCGTCAGCCAGCTCGGACCCGCCCGCGCTCCCGTCGCGCAGCACGACGTGCGCTCGAGGTTTGATCCGCCCGTCCGCCTGCTTGTACGGGACCACGGCGACCTCGGCGACGCTGGGATGGCGCAGCAGCACCCCTTCCACCTCGATAGGGGAGACCCACTGCGCGTTTACTTTGAACATGTCATCCGCCCGGCCCTCGTAGTGGTAGTAGCCGTCGGCGTCGAGGGTGTAAAGGTCCCCCGTCTTGAGCCAGGGCCCGCGGAACGTGTCCCGACTTCGGTCCCGCTTCTTCCAGTACGCGAAGGCGAAGGATGGCGACTGCACGTACAGCTCTCCCACCTCACCCTGGGGCACGGGGTGGCCGTCCTCGTCGAGGATCTTGGCGTTATAGCCGGGCAGCAGCTGGCCGCTCGAGCCGGGCCGGGCCCTGCCCGGCAGGTTCTGAATGTAGATGTATCCGAACTCTGTCGACCCGATGCCGTCCAGCAGCTCGATCCCGAAGGTTTCGAGCCAGCGATCGTAGATCACCGGCGGCAGCGCGTCCCCCGCGGAGATGCACAACCGCACGGACGAGAGGTCGACCTGAAGCTTGCCCGCCGCGTGGTCGTTCAAGATGTTGTTGTACAACGCGGGCACGGTGAAAAAGATCGTCGGCCGATAACGGGCGATCGTGTCGACCACAGCCTGCGTGGTGGGCGGGCCCGGCATGAGGACGGTCGCGTTGCAGGCCATGAGGGGCTGATAGAGCCCGTTGACGAGGCCGTACGAGGTGAAGAGCTTCGAGGCCGTGAAGTTCCGATCGTCTGGCGTGGGCTTCGACACCTCACGGAGCCAGGTGCTCGTACAGTAGACCATGTCCTGGTGCAGGTGCACCGTTCCCTTCGCCGGACCCGTCGTGCCCGAGCTGTACAGCCAGTACGACGGATCGTCGCGGCTGGTCGGCTCGACCTCCAGCTCATCGGAGGCGGCTGCGAAGGCGTCGCGGTACGAAAGCTCGGCGGCCCGTGGGCCGAGCGACTTGGCGATCGAGGCGGACGTCTGGCTGCTGTCTGCGTCGGGGAGCACGAACACGCGCTTCAGGTAGCGAAATGTGCCCGGAAAGCCTTCGAGGCGGCGCAGAAATTGGTCGTCGGCGATGACGGCGGCGGCGCGCGAGTCCTCGATGTAGTAAGCGAGGTCGTCACGCTCCGAGAGGGTGTTAATCGGGACGGGGACCGCTCCGATCTTCATGGCGCCGACGAAGCTCTCGATGAATTCCGGCCGGTCCGTCGTAAGGATGAGGACGCGGTCCTCGATCTCGATCCCTTGGTCGCGCAGCATGTTGCCGGCTTTGTTGACGCGTTTGAGCAGATCCGCGTACGTGATGGAGTCGTCCTGGTAGTGGATGGCCACTCGGCTGCCGCGCCCCTCCGCGACGTGGCGATCGACGAGTACGCTCGCCATATTGAAGGTTTCTGGAACGTCGAGGCTCAGGTCGAACTCCATACGCCCACTCCCGTCTCGGCCGAGATGCCCCCGGCGCGTCGCCTCGCGCGGAGCGGGGACGCGTCGATGGCTCAGCGGGGCATGCCGTCCCACTTTTGTGTCTTGCGCAGTAAATAATGCCACGCCCGAACGATCGCCTCCGGGTGATAGATGTGCTGGCGCTTCGCCAGCGCCTCTTCGTCCGGCGAGGCTGGCACGTCGCCCAGGCTGATGGCGGCGATTTGCGCGCGCGAGGCCTTTTCCAGCAGCATCGATGCTACCACCGCCTCCTCGATCGTCTCCGCAGCAATGGCGATGCCGTGGTTCTTCATGAACAGGGCGCGGTGCGAACCGAGCGCCGCCGCGACGGACTCACCCTGTTCTCGCGTCACGATGAGGTCCGTCATCTCCGTGAACACCGGGATGGCGGGCGGGTAGAAGAAGCACCCTTCATGGGTGACGGGAAGGATCGTCCTGCCGCTCGACCCGAGGACCGTCGGCAGGGTTGGGTGGGTGTGGACGACGACGTTGACCTCCGGTCGGCGCCGCATGATCTCCGCGTGGATCGGGAACTCGTTGTGGCGCTGGCGCATCCCGGCGATCTTGTTGCCGTCGAAGTCGATGAGCACGAGGTCGTCGGGGGTGATCTCCTCGAGTCCGACGCTGTTGGCCTTCATCCAGAAGCGTGTGGGGTCCTCCGGATCGCGCAGCGACATGTGGCCCCAGATGACGTCGCCGTGGCCCTCCATGGCCAAGATGCGACACCCGAGGGCCAATTTTTCGCGCACGTCGAGATCAGAGGTATCGAAGGGCATGTCCTCTCCTCGTGCGGTGTGGGCGGCCTAATTCTACGGAATGCCGGCCAATAGATGCCGGAGTACGTGGGCAAATGCGTGACTCAACGGACGGCAAGGTCCCCGATCGTCCCATGACGATCACAAATTCGTTGGCGCGAAACCGCTTTTGATAGAATATGCGTATCAGCGCGCGCGGAGGCACGCAATTGGTTGGCTCAAATATCGAGATTCGCCCGAATGCTGTCTACACGTTGGCGGAAGTTTGCCAGATCCTCCGTATCAGCGACGCCACAGCACGCAGGTGGCTGAAAGCCGGAAAGCTGCGCGCGGCTCGTGTGGGCCGGGCCTATCGCGTGTTGGGAAGCCAGCTCTTGGACGCCCTGGACCAGGACCGATTCACCGAACGCGAACGCCGGATCTCATAGCCTTCCTCAGCCGACCGGCTCGGCATCCGCGCCCCCGAGAACACGGCGGGGTGGCATCTCCTTATTATCACAGGGGCATCCGCGCCAAGGCGGACCGGGCCCGATAACGCAGGCCCCATCTGCAACAAGGCGGTTCCGTGCAATCTCCCCGTGTTTATCTCGACCACACGGCCACCGCGCCCATCGATCCGTCGGTATGGGAGGCGATGCTCCCGTACTTCACCGAGCGTTGGAGCAGCCCTGGTGCGCTCTACCGCGCCGGTCGTGCGATGAAGCGCGAGCTGGAGGATGCGCGGAGACGCGCGGCGACGGTCCTCGGCGGCGAGCCCGCGGAGGTGGTGTTCACCAGCTCCGGCACGGAGTCCATCAACCTCGCCCTTCGCGGCGTCGCCCTCGCGACCCAGCATCGCGGCCGCCATCTTATCACCACGCAGGTGGAGCACCGCGCGGTGCTGGATACCGCGAGCCAGCTGGAGAAGCAGGGCTGGCGCGTCACCTATCTTCCCGTCGATGGCGCCGGCGTGGTTCAGCTCGATGCTCTGACCGCCGCGCTCGATGACGAGACGGTGCTGGTCTCGGTCATGATGGCCAACAACGAGGTCGGCTCGCTCCAGCCGCTCGACGCGATCGTGCGCACCGTGAAGGCCGCCCAGCCGATGGCGGTCGTCCACACGGACGCCGTGGCCGCTGCTGGTTACCTTCCCATCGAGGTTACTTCGCTTGGCGTGGACCTTCTCTCGATCTCGGCGCACAAGATCGGCGGTCCGAAAGGCGCTGGTCTGCTGTGGGCACGGCGGGGCGTGCTGCTTCAGCCGATCCTCACCGGCGACGATCGCGAGCGCGGTCGGCGCGCCGGCCAAGAGGACGTGCCTGCCATCATGGGGATGGTGAAGGCGCTGGAGCTGGCGCTGCCGTCGTGCTCCGAGCGCTCGGCCGCCGCGGGGGTTCTGGCGCGCAAGCTCATCGATGGGATCCTCGCCTCAATCCCCGGAGCTGTGTTGACCGGCCATCCGACCCAGCGCGTGCCGCACGTGGCGAGCTTCTGTTTTGAGGGTGTGGATGGAGAGGCGCTGCTCCAGCAGCTCGACTTGAGAGGAATCGCGGCTGCTGCCGGATCAGCCTGCACATCGGCCACGCTGGAGCCGTCGCACGTGCTGAGGGCGATGGGCGTCCCGTCGGCTTTGGCGGAGGGCAATCTTCGACTCAGCCTCGGCGTCGAGAACACCGAGGGTGATATCGACCAAGTTCTCGCCGTGCTGCCGTCGATCATCGAGCGGATGCGCGCGCTGCGCGCATCGTGAGCCGGTCGGCGGCCGATGATCGGCAGGCGTTAAATCGCGGATCGCGTCTGGCCGCCGTCCACCGGTATGCACGCGCCGGTTACCAGGCTCGCACGCGGCGAGGCGAGGAACGCCACAACGGCCGCGACCTCCTCCGGCCGACCGAAGCGGCCGAGGGGCATCTCCTGGCGCACGAAGCGCTGGATCCGCTCCGGATCCGCGTTCAGACGTCGGTCCCAGGTGCCGCCCGGGAAGAGGATCGAGCCGGGCGCTACGACGTTGACGCGGATTCCCATGGGGGAAAGTTCGCGCGCCATCGTCTTTGAAAGGCTGATCTCCGCCATCTTCGCGAGATGGTAGGCGGCGCTGTAGGCCGGCGCCTCGTCGGGCAGGGGCGCGACCTCGCGGCCGTAGATGGACGAGATGATGATGATGGAGCCGCCGCCATGCTCTCTCATGATCGGGATCGCGGCGCGGCTGGAGCGAATGGCGGGAAAGACGTTGGCGTCGAGGGTTCCCTGCCAATCTTCGTCGCTCGTCTCGAGAAACGTGCGCCCGCGGCCTCCTCCAACACAGTTGACCAGGACGTCGAGGCGGCCGAACGCCTGGCGCGCGGCATCGATCAGGCGCTCCGGCGCGCCCGGAATAGACAGGTCCCCTTCCACTTCGATGCACCGCGCACCGAGGTCGCGGATCTCTTGCCCGGTCACGAGGAGCGTATCGCGGGCGCGACCGGAGAGGGCCACGTTGCAGCCTTCGCGCGCCAAGGCGATGGCGATGTGCTTGCCGATTCCCCGGGACGAGCCGGTGACAACCGCGGCCTTCCCGGCCAGCTCGAGGTCCATTGCTCTTCTCCGCGGTCGTGATGTGGGTCGCGCGGGCGACGCCACCGGCGCCGGTCGCCGTCGGACCGTGCCCGGCGAGGGGCGTGATATACTTTGGGCGGCCCGCCAGGGCTGTTTTTTGTCGAACGGGCCTGTAGCTCAGTCGGGAGAGCGCGCGGTTCGCATCCGCGAGGTCAGGGGTTCGAATCCCCTCAGGTCCACCCAGTGTGTCGTCCGCTTGTAGGCCGATCCGGACCACCAGCGCGCGTATTGTCCACTGACCCTTCCCGCGAAAACGACTGCAGGGGAAATTTTAGGGGAATGGCCCGCTGTTGATAAGGTGCGGACCCCCTGCAACTCAACATCTCAGGCAGCTGGTCTCACGCGCACCCCAGTTCCGTCGATCTCGAACGTATTGTGCAGCGCGTCAGCCAGACGCAACAGCGTCTCAACCCTTGGGTGGTACGTTCCCGCCTCCATTCGGGCAATCGCTGACTGGCTGGTGCCGATCCGATCAGCGAGCTGCCGCTGGCTCAGCCCGGCCGCGAGCCGGGCCGCGATCACTGCTTTCTGGACGGCGAGTTCGCTACCGGCCGCGTCCCAGGCTTGCGCGAATTCAGCGTCGTTTGCCTTGCGCTTCTCGACATCACGGTCGGGATCATCCGTCACCCTTCGTACTCCTCAGAAATTCTTGATAGCGCCGCTCAGCGAGAGCTATGTCACCGGGGGCGTTCGCCGGGACTTCGTGGGACGACACGCTCCATCCCACGCGCTTCCCACCAGCTATCCAGCACCAGGTGGAGCGGCTGCGGAGCGGTACATTCCTTGCGAACGCGGTCAACATCGTGGCCGCCCGGAAGCCGGGGGTCGGCAACTCCCATCCGCTGGAGGCAATCGGCCACGAGCTGATCACGCAAGGCCATGCGCTATTCTGGACCCCGACATCGATGCTCGTGCAGCGCCTCCTGGCCGCGAAGGGGGACCTGCGGCTGCCGCAGCTCCTGGCGCAGCTCGACCGGTTCGCCTGCGTGATCGACATTGGCTACGTGCAGCACGACCGGGACGAGATGGACGTGCTCTTCACGCTCCTGGCAGTACGCTGCGAGCGGCGAAGTGTGGCGATCACGACGAACCTCGTGTTCTCCGAGTGGGATCGGATCTCCAGGGATCCCATGACGACGATGGCAGCAATTGACCGGGTCGTGCACCATTCAGTGACCCTGGACCCCAAGGGGATGGAACGCTACCGGGCCAAGGAGGCCATCGAGCAGCGACGATCAATGGGTGAGGAGCAAGCGGTGTGATTGAATCGGGTGTCCGACCATCGCGTCCGGGGGTGGCCTTCCTGTTCGCGGTGCCGATCGGGGTTCTGGGTGGGCTTATCGGCCTGGGGGGAGCGGAGTTCCGCTTGCCGGTCCTGGCCGGGGTGCTGGGCTATGCGGCGCGGCAAGCGGTATCCCTGAATCTGGCCGTGAGCATGGTGACGCTCGCAGCCTCGCTGGCGATCCGGGGGACGACGCTCTCCCTGGCTCCCCTCGCGCCATTGGCACCAGTCCTTCCGGCGCTTATCGCAGGAGCGATGGTGACGGCCTTCATCGGACCAGCCCTCGCCGGACGGCTGTCCAACGAGCAGCTCGAACGGGTGATTCTGGTACTGCTCGTGGGCATCGGCCTGGCGCTCATCGTGGAGGGGCTAGTGGCCAAGGAGAGCGGTGGGCTGATCCCGCTGGTTCTCGCCGGGCAGGTGCTGGCGGGTGTCGGGTTCGGGCTGGCGATCGGGCTCGTAAGCAGCCTGCTGGGCGTGGCTGGCGGGGAGCTGATCATCCCCACGCTCGTGTTCGCATTCGGCGCGGATATCAAGACGGCCGGGACCGGGAGCCTGCTCGTCAGTCTCCCAACCGTGTTCGTGGGACTCGTCCGTTACGCGCGGCTGGGAGCCTTTGCCGACGGACAGCCGTGGCTCGACACCGTCGCCCCAATGGGGGTGGGCTCGATCATCGGGGCGCTGATCGGCGGAGCCATCGTGGGGGTCATCCCGGCCGGCATCTTGAAGATCGGCCTCGGGGTCATCCTCAACGTGTCAGCCCTCCGGATCTTTCACCACACGCGCTCCTCGCGGCGTGCCTAGCGGGAGACAGGGAGGGCGAAGCAGCGACACGGCGAGAGGCCAGTGTCTCTCATCCCGGGAGCCTCCGAGCGGCAATTCTCATTGTCGTCGGCGGCCAGTCTTCTCCCGGGCGGTCTTCCGGCCTGAGAGAGACTCCTGGCGGGCTCGTGGGCCTATCGAAGGTGCGGTGTGGGCGACCCGGGGTCGCATCCGCGACGACAGGAGTTCGAATCCCCTCAGGTCCACCCTCTACGCTTCTTCGCGGGTCTCCGTCCGCACATCGACGACGACGAGCTGCCCGCGTTTGGCCTCCTCGACCGCTCGACGGAGCGCCGGTTCGAGGTCCGCTGGGTCCGTGATGGGGCCCTCGCCTCCCACGCCGAAGTCGCGCGCGACGCTCGCGTAATCGATCTCCGGATTCTGGATGCGCTGGGCCACCCACGCGTTCTCCAGCGGCCGCTCGCGCACCTGCGCGATGTGCTTTTGGTGCGCCTCGTCGTTGTAGTACGAGCGGTTGTTGTTGATGACCCACAGCGATGGGATGCCATGGTGCGCAGCCGTCCAGAGCGCCTGGATGGAAGACAGGAACTCGCCATCTCCGAGGACTGCGACGGGGAGCTTGCCCGTGTCCTGCAGGGCGAGGGCCGCGCCAAGCGCCGCGCCGGGACCGGCGCCAACTGCGCCGCCGCCTCCGCCGCCCACGTTGCGCTCGGGCCCCGGAATCGCGCACACGCCCGGCGCCATGCGGCTCAGCCGACCCGACGTGAAGACGAAGTCTTCGTCCTTCACGGCGCCCCACACGGCGGTCGCCAACCGGGCCTCCGTGATGCCGGGCTGGCGAAGATGCGCGTCCACCTGTCGTCGCTGCCGCTCGCGCATCTGCTCTTGCCTCGGCGCGAGGGCCTGCCTGCGCCGCTCGATCCGAACGCGTGCGGCGTCGTTGATTCGCGATCGGCATTCTTCAATGAGGTAGGGCAGCGTGGCCGCTGAATCGGAGAGAATCGGCACGTCGACGGCCGGCAGCGCCTGGTAGTCGGTCGTCAGGGCGCGATGGATCAGCTCGTCCAGCGACACGTTGATCACGCGCTGCACTCGGCCGCTCCGGTCGGGGGCGGACCGTCCGGCTGCGTTGGTCATGGGGCGCAGGGAGCCGCCCAAGTCCACCGGCTCGAGCCCGAGGACGACGTCCGCCTCGGCGGACAACTCCCGCGCAAGCCCGGCGAAGTCGAGAAGATGAGGGGTCGGGAAGCTGTGGCGCGTACCCAGATTCACGACGGGCATCGCGAGGAGCTCCGCCAGCTCGACAAGCTGGCGGACCGCCTCTGCTGACCGACCGACCCGGTCGGCGAGGCAAAGCGGAAGCTCCGCTTCGACGAGCAACCGCGCAGCTTCACGGAGGGCGCCCGCGTCCGGGGCGGGGGGCGGCGCCGCGCGAAACCGCGCCGCGTCCGGAAGCGGGATGGGCTCGGTGATGGCTTCCTCCTGATGGCTGACATCGAAGCACACGTAGACCGGCCCGGCCGGCTCCGTGGTCGCGATACGGTGTGCGCGGAGGAGAGAGTCGGGGATGGCAGCCACCGAGCTAGGCTGGTCGTCCCATTTGGTGAAATCGCGGACCGCCACGCCCTGCAGGTTGGCGGTGTGGATCCAGTCGATCCAGGGACGCCGCTTCGTCGCGTCCATGGGGCCGGTTCCGCCGAGAATCAGAACCGGCACGCGATCGCACCACGCGTCGTAGATGGTCATCGCGGCGTTCAGCAGCCCGACGAAATCATGGACGATCGCCGCCATCGGCCGGCCGGTGACCTTTGCGTAGCCCCGGGCCAAGGAGACAGTGATCATTTCGTGGTTGCAGAGCACGAGCTGCGGGCGCCGATTTGCCGTGTAGTTGACGGCCGAATCGTGGATTCCCCGGAAGGACGAGCCAGGCAGGATCGCGGCATATTCGACGTCGAGAAGCCGCAGCATGTCCATGACGAGGTCGGAGCCCCAGGCGGGCCGCCCCGCGGCATCGTCGACTCCGACCGGCACGTCGACTCGAGTTCGCGACTCAGTTGTGGCCATCGTGCACCCCGTGTTTCGTGCTTTCGGTTCCGTCGGCCATCATAACGCGAAGCCGTCTCTCGCGCTCACGCGTGTCCGAGATCGCGGCGATCAGGGGGCCGTTTGTCTGAAAAACGAAGCGGGCCGGAGAAGCTCCGGCCCGCTTGCCCGTACGCTCGTTGATGTGTCAGTAGCCGTAGTAGTACGGGTATCCGTACCCGTACATTCCATATCCCCCATAGTAGGACGGATACCCGCCATATCCACCATAGTACGGGTATCCGCCGTAATATGAGCTGCCGTAGTATCCCGGGAAGCCGTAGTATGCGTAGTTCGTGCCTGGGTAATAGTAGCTCGCGGAATATGGGTAGTAGTAGCTGCTGTAATTGTAATACGGATAGTTGTAATAGCCGTAGTTGTAGTTACTGTAGTAGGGGTAGTAACTATAGTTGTTGTAGTACGGGTAGTAGCCATTGTAATACCCGTTGTAGTAGCCGTAGTTGTAGGGGTAATAGCCGTAGTTGTAGCTACTGTAATACGGGTAGTACGACCCGTAGTAGCCATAGCCATACGGGTAGTATCCGTACTGGGCGCTTGCCGGCAGAGCTGCGACGCTCGCTAGGACGAGAAGCGCCAGGACGGGAAGCACGCGCCAACGCAGGGATGCGAGACGGACCTTCATACCTTCGTTCTCCCCTCTTGGTGATGAGTGGTGCTCGCGGCTCGTCTGCGCTCACCGCGCCGATGACGAGCGTGAGACGACGCACACGCAGGTCTGACCCAGGCCCATCCCTGCCTGATACGCGTCCCAATCGGTCAGGATCACCAAGGTGCCAGACCGACGGGCGGCTCCTGGTTGATATTACACGAATCGATCTGTTGCGTAGCTGTGACACGAATCACACCGACGGGCTATGCGGAATGCTCCCCCGCGCTCATGCCGGCGATGCGGCCAAAGACTGCCCCTGCCATAAGCCCGGAGCCGCCGGGGTAGTTGTAGTAGAACAGGCCGCCAACCAGCTCGCCGGCCGCGAAGAGCCCGGGGATGGGGCGGTTCTCGGTATCGAGGACCTGGCATCGTGGATTGATGCGCAGGCCGCCGAAGGTGAAGGTGATCCCACAGGTGACGGCGTAGCCCTCAAAGGGCGGCTCGTCGATGGGGATTGCCCAGTTGGACTTGGGCGGCGTGATCCCCTCGGTATGCTTGCCGTCGAGGATCGAGGGATTGAACTCGCCCGGCCGGATTGCAGCGTTGAATTCCGCGACCGTTCGGGAGAGGCCGTCCTGGTCGATGGTGAGCTGGTCGGCCAGCTCGGCGATCGTGTTCGCGCGGCCTCGTGTGGCCTCTTTGATCCGGTACTCATCGCGGAGCATGGGGACGGTCTTGCTGTCGAAGATCTGAAACGCCTGGCGACCGGGCTGCTTCAAGATCTCGCGGCCGTACTTCGCATAGGTGTAGTTTCGGAAGTCCGCCCCCTCGTCGACGAATCGCTGCCCGAGTCGGTTCACGACGATTCCGAGGGGATACGAATGCTTCTGGTGCAGGTCGCCGATCCGGAGGTCTCCGACCTCGTTGGCGAGGAGGTCCCACGCCACGGCGTGGCAACAGCTCCAGTGCCCGTATGACTGCGCGCCGATCGCGAGCGCCATCTGGATGGAATCACCCGTGTTGAAACGCGTGCCGCGCACCTTGGCCAGCTCCCAGTCGGGGCCGAGGTAGCGGGTGCGCATCTCGCGATTCGCCTCGAACCCCCCGGAGGCGAGGACCACGGAGCGAGCCGACAGGTTGTGAACGCCGTCCTGATCGCGAATACGGACACCTGTCACAGCGCCGTTGGCGTTCGTGTCGAGGCCGGTGGCCTTCGTGTCGTACCGAATCTCGATGCCGCTGCCCTCGGCGATCTCGAACAGGCGATCAGACAGCCCCTGCCCACCGCCATGGGCTTCAAGGATGAGGTTGCCGAAAAAGCGATACGTCTCCCCGACCTTGTACGACTGGCGCCCGAGGGCGAGGAGCCATCGAACGCCCCGGTCGCGCATCCAACGCATCGTGGGGTAGGCGTTGCCGACGAGCGTCTCGACGAGCGCCGGATCGGAAAGGCCTTCGGTGACGCGCTCGAGGTCGCTGGCGTAGTCGTGCTGGGTGTAGCGTCCCACGTCGACGTTGGACAGCTCGTCGGCCGTGTAGTCGGGAATAAGGGGTTTGATCTCCTCGATGCCCTGGAAGGGGAAACGGAGCAGGCCGCCGGTGAAGGCGGTGTTTCCCCCGCGCTCAGCGCGCGGGGCCTTCTCGAGCACTGCCACGCGAGCGCCAGCCTCACGCGCGGAGAGCGCCGCGCAGAGCCCGGCGTTGCCAGCGCCGACGACCACGACGTCATACGACTCCATCGTCACCTCACGATTTTCGGGCGAAATGTCAGGACTGGACTGTCGGCCGCGAGCGGCCAGCTCGCGTAGATCGAGCCGAGCCATTCAGGCCTGGTTTCCGGGAAATCAACACGCCAGTGTGCGCCTCGGCTCTCCTCCCGACAGCGCGCAGCCGAAGTGATCAACCGCGCGCAATCGATACTGGCGCGCAGCTCCAGGATACGCGCGGCCTCGGACGGGTCGCGGCCGCGCAGCTCTCCAGCCGCGCCTGCAAGCGCAGCCAGGATGGCTTCGGCTTCGTCGAGCCCCGCCTCCGTTCGTACCAACGACACGTGGTCCCACATCGTTTGGCGCAGCTCTCTCCACGCTGACGCGATGGCCGGACGTGGGTCAGCGTGTCCGGCATCGACCGACGTGCAGATCAAGGCCTCCGTGTCCGAGTCGAACCGCGGACTTGTGCGGTCGGCCGCGTATCGGGCCGCGGCAGCTCCGGCAATGGTGCCGAAAACGAGCCCCTCGCAGAAGGCGTTGCCGCCGAGCCTGTTCGCGCCGTGAATGCCTCCCGCGCTCTCGCCGGCCGCGAACAGCCCCGGCACCGTGGACGAGGCCTGCCGGTCGATGGCGATGCCGCCCATGAGAAAATGCGTGGCCGGACTCACGACGAGCCACTGGTTCGGAAAATCCACGCCGCGCTCCCGAAGGACGCTCGCGAGGTATGCGTGGCGAAGCGCGATGCGATCGGCTGGGATCGCGGAGCAGTCGAGGTAGACGCCACCGCCCACCCCGCGGCCTCCCTTTCCTTCCAGGTACACAGCCTTGGAGAGGACGTCTCGAGGCGCCAGGTCAGCTCGTTCGTCGTAGTCGGGCATGAAGCGGCGCCCCTGAGCATCACGAAACACCGCGCCGTCTGCCAGCAGGCCATTTGTGAGAAAGAGGGGTACGGGTTCGTCCATGCGCGTCGGATGCCATTGGACGAACTCCAGATCGCGTGCTTTCGCGCCTGCCCGCAGCGCGTAGACGATGGCGTCGCCGGTCGCCTCGGCCGTTCCGTTCGTCCGCGCAAAGAGGTGGGAAGCGCCACCGGCCGCGACGACGACGGCGGGCGCCGCAATGCGCACAAAATCCCTGGATTCCATGTCGACGGCCACGGCCCCGGCGATTTGGCCGTCGCCCGTGGCGATCCGGACCACGGGTGTGCGACTGAGGCAGCGCACGCCGATCGCGCCCGCGCGCTGGGCGAGGGGAACCGATAAGGCGAGGCCCTTGTTTGGCCCGAGACCCTTGGAATCCGCGCGATACGTACGAGCGCGGCTGTGTCCCGCCGCCCGCGTTCGGTCGATCTGCCCCTCGGATCGAAGGAGCGTGATGCCCAGCCGCTCGAGGTCGAGCAATGCCTCCCCAGAGCGCTCCGCCAGCAGTTGCACCAGATCGTCGTCGGCGATGCTCCCTCCGGTCTGCAGGGTGTCGGTGGCGAAAACGCCTTCTGAATCGTCCACTCCGAGCTGTGGCACGTACGCGCTGATGTCCGCCGTCGATACGACTGTGTTCCCGCTTCGTCCGGCGATTCCCTTGCAGCAGAGGACAACCTCCGCGCCGGCCTCGCGCGCGGCGATCGCCGCGCGCAGCGCGGCAACTCCGGCGCCGACGACAAGGACGTCCGCGGAGATGGTCTCCGTTGCGGGCATACGAGGTGCTCCCGAATTACGCGGGGAGTGGGCCGTCGGGCTCACGAGCTGAGTCCGAGGAGCTGAGCCGTTGGACGGCGGTTTCGAGTCTCTGCGCCAGCGCGCGTGCATCGTCGACAATGGCGCGCAGCTCGCCCTCCGTGCGCAGGTCGCGTGTACCGAGGCAGCGTAACAGTTCGGCCAGCGCCGCGTCTATCTCGCGCGCCGTGCGCGCGGCCGCCACGCGTTCGCCCTCTGCTCGGGCTCGCGCCTCGATTCGCTCCATCTCTCGGGCGTTCTGCAGCGCAACGGCAGCCTCATCCGCCAGCGTCTGGGCTACCCAGAGATCGCCCTCGGCGAAGCGCCGCTTGCCCAGCACGCTTATGCGAAAACAACCTACCACGGTGCTCCCCACGCGCATGGGAACGGCAATCGCGCCCTCGCGGATGGCGGTGTGGCGGGTCTGCGTGCGCGGGTCGCGGCGCACGTCGGGGACGAACGCGGCCTCGCCGGCCGCGATGACCCAACCCACGAGCCCGGTGCCGATCTCGCGCCTGGGCGTCGCCATGCGGCCGATGTCGGCCGCGCGACCCTGATCCGAGAGGCTTTCGGCGGCGGGGGAGAAGGTTGCGCCATCATCGTCGACGAGGTACACGGTGGCGGCGTCGGCGTCCGTGATGTCGCGGGCTCGACCGACGAGCGCATCGAGGGTCACGGTGAGGCCGGCGCTCGCGCTGAGCCGGGCGACCTCGCCCATAGCGCGCGTCGCGGCGAGCTGGCGGCGGGCTTGCTCCGCCAGCTCGGCGTTCGCGAGCGTCAGACCGATTTGGCTGGCGGCCGCCTCCATGAGCGCCTGCTGAGCAGCGCTCGGGGGCCCGGCGACCAGGAAGCGGATCAGGCCAAGGGCCCGGCCCTCCGCCACGACCGGCGTCGACACCACGTGGGTGATGCCCACAAGCCCCCGTGCGATGGCCGAGACGGGCGCCGGCATGATGTTGGCGAAGGCCTCCTCCATCGTGTTGACCTGGGTCCGCTGGCCGACAAACGCCGCCGCGACGGCGTCGTTGATGGTCGGACGGTACGACAAGGCGAGCGGATCGAGGCCGGGGTAGTTGCGCCGAACCAGGTCGACCGCGATCTGCTGCAGGGCGATCTCGGACCCCGGCGTCGCGACCGTGACGAGGCGACGAATGGTCTCGTCGTACAGGAGCAGGATGGCGCGCGGAGCTCCGGTCACCGCGCGCGCGTGCTCGGCGATGAGATGGCACTGGCGGCGCAGATGATCGGATATTCCCGGTAGATGGATGGTGGCGAGCTCGAGTTCCATCGTCTTACGCGGCAGGGCAAAGGGCTTGACGCAACGCTATCCCGAGCTGGGGCGCCCGAAACGCGTAGCCGAGGCGGCGCGCCGCTGCCGGGACGACGCGCTGTCCCGTGAGCAGCTGATCGGCGATCTCGCCGACGGCTGCATGGACCATGATTCCAGGGATTGAAAACCAGACGGGACGCCCGAGGACCGCGCCCAGCGTTTGGGCCAGCTCGCGATTCGTAACCGGCTCTGGCGACGTCACGTTGATCGGCCCCACCGCGTCCATTCGTTCGAGGGCGAGGCGAAACAGCCCGACCACGTCGTCAACGTGGACCCATGAAACCCATTGTCGGCCACTGCCCAGGTATGCGCCCAGGAAGAAGCGAAACGGTACCGCCATGTGCCCGATGAACCCTCCCCGGCCGACGACGATGCCCTGGCGCATCAGGCAGACGCGTACGCCGAGCGCCTCCGCCTCGCGCGCAGCGGATTCCCACTCCACGACCAGTCGCGCGAGGAAATCGGTTCCAGACGGATCATCTTCCGTGATGAGGTGGTCGCCGCGGTCGCCGTAGTAGCCGACAGCGGATGCATTGAGGAGCACTGCGGGTTTCCGCGAGACTTCGGCGATTGCCGCGACCAGTGCGCGGGTTGGCTCCGTTCGGCTGGTGAGCAGACGGCGCTTGCGCTCCAGGTTCCAGCGACCGGAGGCGATGGATTCGCCGCAGAGATTTACGACCGCGTCGGCGCCGTCGAGATCGCCCTTCCAGGAGCCGACGGTTTGGCCATCCCACCGAACGACACGCGGAAATGTGCTCGTCAACGGATCCCGCGTCGATCTGGAGAGGACGACGACGTCGTGCCCGTCCCTCACCAGCGATTGTGACAGCGCGGACCCCAGCCAGCCGGTGCCGCCTGCGATGACAATTTTCACCGCGCACTCTCCGAGCCAGTTTCAAGAATACTCCAAGCATCTACACGGCGCGAACGGCCCGATGCTCGGCGAACACAAGTAAGGCGCCCCCGTTCGGGGGCGCCAAAAAGAGATTGTCGAGGCTCAGGCGACGGAAGAAACTCCATGGTGGCCCGATACGAGCTTGTACCCGAATCCACGCACGGAGATGATGGGCGGCGGGGCGGCGGAAACAGAGTCCAGCTTGACCCGTAATCGTCGGATGTGGACGTCGATGGCGCGTCCGCTACTGGCGTCGCGGTAGCCCCACACGCGTTGCGCCAGCTCGTCGCGCGAGAACACTTCATCTGGTCGGCTGGCCAGGGTGTAGAGCAGCCGGTATTCTGTCGGGGTCAGCTGCAGCTCCTCGCCTCCCAGCGTGACGTGGCGTCGGGAACGATCGATCACCAGGTCACCCACGCGATAGTGGTCGGGCTCTATGGCGCGCTGCTGGGATTTCTGGGTCGATCGACGAAGCACCGCCTCGATTCGTGCCTCCAGATCGTAGATGTCAAAGGGCTTGGATACGAAGTCGTCCGCGCCCAGCCGAAGCGCAAGAATCGCGTCGCGCCGGCGGTTGGTGCCGCTGCAGACGATAATCGGGATGTCGCTCTGCGCCTGAGATCGGAGCTCGGAGCAGAGGACCAGGCCGTCCATGTCGGGAAGCATCAAGTCCAAAATAATCAGGTCGGGGCGGGCTTCATCGACCATCGCCTTCGCTTGAGCGCCGCTCTCGGCATTCAGGACCTGATATCCGCTCGACTGGAGCAGATCTTTCAGCATACCGGAGGTCGAAGGATCATCTTCAACGATGAGAATTTGAGCCCGCGTCGCCCGCTTGGAAGCAAGCGCGGTGCCTGCGAGACCGGTTTCCAGTTCCTCAGCCATGGCGTCACCTCACAGTTAACATAATACCCCAATCCCGCACGGAGAGGAACGCCTATGTGTGTTACGGTTCGCGCGCCGGTGCTACAACCGGCGAACGCATTGACCGGCAGGATGCGGGGCGGACAAACCTTCGGACCGCGGAGTCGGTGAATGGACGGGAAGTTGCGGGCTGTTGCTCAGGTGTACTTCGGCATCGTGGGGATCATCGGCCTCATCACGGGAGCCGTCTTGATCGCGCTGCCTGCTTCCACCGAGAGCTATTTTGCCTGGCCCATTGCCCCGGCTCAAACCGCCCTCTTCATGGGCGCCGGCTATCTGGGAACCGGGCTCACGCTGCTCGGGATTCTTGCCTTCGGCCGGAGCTGGTCAGACGCGCGTCTCATCGTTCCGCCAGTCGCCATCTTCGCATTCACCATGATCGGCGCTACGCTGTTGCACAGGGATCGCTTCTTTTGGGATCGGATCGTAACGTGGCTCTGGCTCGGTTTGTATTTCGTGATTCTCGCGGGCGCCGCTGGTGTCGAGCTCGCGCATCGGCATGCAGCGACTGATGACCCGATTATCGCGATGACACGGTGGGAGCGCGCAGCGCTCGTCACCGTCGGGATTTTAACGGCGGCCTGGGCCGTTCCGCTGTACGTCGCGCCGGCGGTGGCCAGCTCATTGTGGCCCTGGACCCTCTCTCCCCTGACGAGCCGGGTCGTGGCGGGCTGGATCGCCGTGGCCGCCGCGCTGGCGTTGACGGGCGGGCTCCTCAACGATGCTCGGAGCCTCCGGCTCCCCCTTCTCGGCTGGTTGATCACGGTGCTGGCGTTTCTGGTGACTTCGGCGGCGAGTATGCCAAAGGCTTCTCGTGCCGGCATGCTCGCGTCGGTCTATTTTGCCGCGCTCGGATTCTTTGTGCTGGGGTCGCTGTGGCTGCTTGCCCGAATCCGGCGACGCCTACCGCACTAGCGCTGGCATCCTGGATCGGATGATCGACGTGGCCGACGCCTACCTTGTGGAATACGTGGCGAACGTCAGCGAGGGTCAGCGGCTCGACGTTGTCCGGCGGATCGCGGACGCGGCGTGCGGGCCCGGCGTATCGGTGCTGGACGTCCATTCGGACCCGGATCACAACCGCTCCGTCATCACGGTCGTTGGGAGCGTGGATGCGATCGAGGCGAGCGCGCTTCGCCTCGCGACGGAGGCGATCACGCAGATCGACCTTCGCCAGCATCGGGGGACGCATCCTCGAATCGGGGCGCTGGATGTCCTCCCCTTCGTTCCCCTGGGCGCCACACCGATGGCGACCTGCGTCGCCCTCGCCCACGATGCCGGCCGCCAGATCGCGGCGACGATGAACGTACCGGTCTATTTCTATGGAGAGGCTGCGTTGCGGGAGGAGCGCCGGCTGCTGGTCAACATCCGGCGCGGGGAATACGAGGGCCTCGCCGCCGCTATTTCCAGCGATCCCTCGCGTTGGCCGGATGCTGGGCCCAGATCGATTGGTCCGGCTGGAGCCGTCGCCGTTGGATCACGCCCTCCGCTCATCGCCATGAACGTCCACCTCTGCACCGAGGACCTCGCCATGGCGCGGGCGATCGCACGCACGATTCGCGCATCAAGCGGTGGCCTGCCCGGGGTGCAGGCGCTCGGCCTCCCTACTTCCCGGCCGGGAATCGTCCAAATCTCGATGAACCTCACGAACTTCGCGGTATCGCCCCCGCACGTTGTGGTCGACGCCATCCGCGGCGAGGCGGCGCGCCGGGGCATCGCGCTGGCTGAGACGGAGCTGGTCGGACTCATACCCGCCGCCGCGGCGCTCGCGGCGGCGGCGAGCTCGCTCGGTCTACTGGCTCTTGACGCCGGGCAGGTCCTCGAGTGGGCTGCGCGCGAGGCGATGGATCGCTAGGCCTGTTGGCCCACCGAGGGCTGGCCGCAACCGTCCGCTAATCCATGCGGTCCCACAGGTGAGCGTTGCGAGACTCTTGGCCCGGGCCCGTGTCGTTGGCTCCCAGGAAATCGTCGGTGAGGGCGTGGACGTTCGCGCGCACCGCCGCAAACGTTACCTGGTAGATCATTGGCATGAGCGGAAGCTCCTCCGCGAGGAATTCCCCAATTTCTCGAAGCACCTGGCCCTGCGCTTCCGGCTCCAACGTGCCGGAGAGCTTGTCGACGAGCGCATCGTACTGAGGGTTCTCGTAGCAGCCGTCCGGCGCTCCTTGGTAGCGCGGCGGGCGAGCACAGTTCCGACTATCGAATCGGGACAGGATGCCCTCGTTGTTGCCCTGGGCCGAATACTCCAGCCCGGGGAAGCTGACGCGATAGGCGCGATCGAAGAGCAGGGAGCCGGGGACCACTTCTTCCTCCACCTGGAACCCAAATTCACGCCAGTCCTGCGCGATGATCCGGGGCTCGTTGCCGGAGCTTCCGCTGCGCAGCGGCAGCGTGATAGGCTCGCCCCGCTGATTGACGAGCTTGCCGTCCGGATCTCGCCGCCACCCAACCGTGGCGAGCTGTTCGAGCGCTGCGCGCGGGCTATAGATGTACCGGGCAAACGGCGTGCCAGCGGCACGGGCTCGGGGGTCGCCGGCCGTCATCAGCGTCGTCGGCTCCGTTCCTGCTACGCCGGGGAGAATCGACTCCCGAAGGGCGTCCCGGTCCACTGCCTGGAGGAGCGCGCGCCGCACGGCGACGTTCTCTCTGAGCTCGGGTATGCGCTGGTAATCCGGATTGAATTGAACGTGGACGAAAAAGAGATTCCCCTGTTTGGAGATGACGGTTCCTTCCCGAGACTTCGCCCATTCATCGCGCAGTTGAAGGGCGACGTCCGTTGCCAGCACGCCCTCACCAACGAGGTCTACGGCGCCGGCCACGAGGGCGGCATAGACGACGTTGCTGTCTGGGACGATTCGGATGCGGATCTCGTCGAGTTTGGGCCGGCCCAGGAAGTAGCCGTCGGAGCGTTGGAAGAGCAAATTCTCTCCGAGGCCAAAGTCCACCAGGCGAAAGGGCCCCAGGTGCACGTAGTCGGTGTTCCAATACGGCAGGCGCATGAAGGCCTCTGGGTCTCCGGTAAACGCCTCGCCGAGCAGGTGGCGGGGGAGCGGCCAGAACTCATTGATGCTAAAGCTGATGGCGTGAAAATATGGCGACTTCCAGGTGATGCGAACCGCGTCGCTGCTTAGCGCCTCGACCGTATCTATCTGCCGCAGCGTGGGGGTGATACGAACATCGAGCTGCGGGTCCGTCGCGACCTGCCACCCGAAGACGATGTCATCGGCAGTGAAGGGGGCGCCATCCTGCCAAGTGACGTCGCGGCGCAGGTGGAAGGTGGTCTGCATGCGCCCATCGGGCATCAGTACGACATCGCCCCCAGACACGGTTGGAAGGTCGCTGGCGAGCCGAGGAATGACGGAGCCCTCGAGGTCAGTCGTGAGCAGACCGACCGAGTGAATTTCGTTCAGTTGACGCGAGCCGCCGCCGGTCGTGGTCACGAATTGCGGGCCGAATCCCTTGTAGCTCGCGAGGGCGGCGATGGTTAGACTCTTCCGTGTCTCCGAACGGGTTGGATCGCCCGAGCGGTCCGGCGACACGTGGGACGGCGAGGCGGAGCTACATGCGGAAAGGAGTAGCGCAAGGACCACTGGATGCACGCGAACGGCTGCATGACGGAACATAGCGCATTCTGACCAACGAACGGAGTGGCCCGCCAGGGCGCTGACCGTATACACCGAGAACCGTGGGAATACAAGCTGCCCCGCGAGCAAGCGCTGACCCCGTCCTGCGCCAATCGATGACCGCATCGTTCTTGCGCCCGCGATTGATCGGGCTGTCGACCTTGACGATCTCTCCAGCGCGGGAGCCGCTCCTATAATCTCCGAGAAGAAGCCAGCCTAGCCATTTCTCCAAACCACAACCCTCTGCCGCGGCAGCCGCACTGCGCCGCCCGCGACCGGCAGATCGAGGTATCCAGTCGGTGGAAATCGGCATAGTCGGGTTGCCCGGATCGGGCAAGACAACGGTCTTCAACGCGCTCGCTCGGGCTCGGGTCCAGGTGGGCACGTTTAGCGGCGCCCAGAGCGCACCGAATCGCGCGGTGGTGAAGGTCCCCGATCGTCGAGTGGACGTGCTGGCGGAGATGTTTCATCCGAAAAGCATTCGCCCGGCGGAAGTCCAGTTCGTCGACGTGGCAGGGCTCGCCAAGGGCGCCGGCCTGGAGAGCGAGGCCGCGGTTCTGGGCCACCTCCGCACCGTCGATGCGTTCCTGGTGGTCATTGCCGCGTTCGATGCCTCGGCGGATGCCGAATCGGCGATCGGCGATCTCGCATCTTTGGAGGGCACGTTCATCCTGGCTGATCTGGACGTCGTCGATCGCCGCGTCGAACGGTTGGAGCGCGAGGTGCGGATGGCGCGCGGCGCTGACCTGGAGCGGCAGACCAAGGCGCGTGAGCTCGAGCTGTTGGTCCGTCTGCGCGCGGCCCTGAATGAGGAGCGCCCCGTTCGGAGCGTGACGTTGAGCGAGGACGATCGGATGGCGCTCCGAGGGTTTGGGCTCCTCAGCGAGAAGCCGCTGATGGCGGTGCTGAACGTTGGCGACGATCAGACCGGCCGGGAAGCGCTGCTGGAGGCTGCGCGGCAGCGGCGACCCGACGTGGACTGGCTGGCGGTGCCCGGTCGGCTCGAGATGGAGCTGGCGGAGCTCGATCCCGAGGAGGCTGCCGAGTTTATGCGCGCCATGGGGGTCGATGAGCTGGCGTCCGGGCCGGTGATCCAGGCCGCCTATCGAATACTCGACCGGATTTCGTTTCTCACGGCAGGGCCCGACGAGGTGCGCGCCTGGACAATACGGCGTGGAGCCACCGCCCTCGACGCCGCGGCTGCCATCCACACGGACCTCGCCCGCGGCTTCATCCGCGCGGAGGTCGTCACCTACGATGACCTCGTCGAGGCCGGGAGCTTTGCGGAGGCGCGCCGTCGGGGACGGCTCCGCTCAGAGGGGCGCGCCTACGTCGTCCAAGACGGCGATGTGATCAACATTCTCTTCAACGTGTGATCGACTCGCCGGCGTGCACGGGAAGGTCCACAGCGGGGGCGGGTGTGGGCAGCGCCCCATTGCCGCCCGACGCCTGACCGCCCGTCTGCTCGGATGAGTCTCGACCGTCGGGGGCGGCGGCCTCCAGGTGGAACTGCGCAACGGAGTCGTGCAGGCTTCGGGCCATCTGGCTGAGCGTTTGGGCGAGAGCAGCCACGCCCTGCGCCTGCGCGTTGACTTCCTCGGCGGCGGCGGATACCTGTTCGGCCGCGGCGCTGTTGTCCTCGCTGATGGTTGCGATGTTCTCGACTGATCGCCCGACCTCAGCCGACGCAGCCGCCATGCGCTCCGCGGCCGCCGCGTTCTGTTCGACAATCTGTGACACGACCCGCATGGCTTCGAGCAGCTCACCGGAGGAATCGGCGATCTGCTGCGCCGTTGTCGAAATCTCTTGCGCGCGTCGGCTCGCGACCTCCGTGGCCTCGCGGCTCGATGCGAGGGCCGACCGAAGCTCCGTTGCCCGGCCGACTCCTGCTTGGACCTCTCGCTGCGCTTCATCCGTCGCGCCAACGGCCTGGACCACAGTGTCTTCGATCCCGCGCACGAGCTGGCCGATTTCGCGCGTGGCCGCGCTCGCGCGCTCCGCGAGATTCCGCACCTCCTCGGCGACGACGGCGAAGCCCCGTCCGTGTTCACCGGCCCGAGCCGCCTCGATTGCCGCGTTCAGCGCCAGCAGCGTCGTCCGGTCGGCGATGTCGTCGATGGTCTCGACGATCACGCCGATCTCCTGTGAGGCCGCTCCCATCTCTTTTACCCGCTGAGCCGACGCCTCGACTTTGTCTGCGATCCGCGCCATTCCCTCGATCGATTGATCGACCGTCTCGGCGCCAGTGCGCGCCGCCTGGGTGGAGTCGATAGCCGACTGCGTGCTGGCCTGCGCATGCTCCGCGACCTGCCCAATGGACGCGGTGATTCGCTCGCTGATCGCGCGTGAGGTCGCAACGGCGGTCGCCTGGTCTCGTGCGCCGCGCGCGAGCTCGTCGATCGCACGAGACATCTCGTCGATGGAGAGCGCGGTGCGCGAAACGCCCGCGGACTGCTGTTCGGCTCCATGGGCGACCTGTTGCGTAGCGGACGCGATCTGGCTCGTTGCGTGCTCGGCCTGATCCGCGGCGGCCGCCAGATGCATGGAGGCCGAGTTGACCGTCGCGGCGTGGCTCCCGACCTGACCCACCAGCGTGCGCAGGCCCAGCAGCATTTGCTCGAAGGACGTTCCCGTTTCTCGCAGCCGCTGGATCATCTCGTTGAAACCGATGGCCAGGGCTCCGAGCTCATCGCGGGACTCGACCGCTAGCGGCTGCGCACTCATGCCCACCGTTGCGGTGAGGTCTCCGCTGGCCACCGCGGCCGTGGCGGCGGCCAGTGATTCGAGATCGGTGCGAACGATGTGGCTCGAGGCGCGCTGGAGCGAGGAGATCGCCTTCAACACGACGATGTAGAAGCCGACCACGAGGTAGGCGACGATCAGCAGGAGCACGATGGCGATGGCGATGGACTGGGAGCGCCGCGCGTCCAGGCGATCGATCCGAGCCTGGAGCACTGCGTCGAGGTTTGCCACGTCCATGTCCCACTGGCGTCCGCCAGCGTCGAGAGCGGCCTGACTAACCGCCGAGATCGCATTGCTTCCGGTATCGCCTGTGCCCGATGCGGCGACGCCGGCTGAGTACCCAGCGGCGTTCGGCGCAGCGGGCGCGTCGGTGGGCGCTGCCTGCAACCCGACGGCTCGCTCGGCCACCTGATCGACGCGCCGGAGGAAGGCGTCCGTGGCCGATCCGTAGCTCTCGAGCTGGGTCTGGATGTCGGAATTGATGGTGTGCGCCGGATTGTTGCCAAGCGCGATTCCCACCCCGCGCTTCAAGGTATCGACGTTGGATCGGACCTGGCCCGATAGGATCGGAACGTTCGCGCGCTCCTCCGGGCTGATGTGCTGGTGACGGATCGCGTTGTCGCCGATAAAGGCGAGCTGGGAGAGGAGCGCTTGCGTCGTGGGGAGCACGACGACGGCGTTGTACATTAAGTAATAGCTGTCGAGGTCCGGGTCGAGGATCAGGCCGGACGAGTCGCCGACGGCCACGATGAGCGAGTCAATGTCCATGATGAAGGCGGTGCGCCGAGAATCGGTGAGCGCCGACAGATCCGTGTCACGCCCGGGGTTCTTGAGGTCGCGCCAGGTATCCTTCAACGCCGCCAGCTTGGCCGTGATCGCGGGGCTCAGATTCACATCTCGATCGACCGATTCGACGCCTTGGAGGTCCTGGTCGATCGCCGCCTGCAAGCGGAGCATCTCCTCCTGCACGGGCTCGTCGTGGACGTAATACGCGTGGGCGACGATCTTCTCGGTGGCCGCCGTGTCGAGCGCCTGGCTCAGCGGCCGCAGGTAGCGCGTTCCTTGCATCTCCTTGCGCGCCACGGCGATATCGATGCCCATCTGCGAGGCTAGCAAGTAGATGAACAGGATCAATGGGAGGACGAACAGGGCGCTGATCAAGATGAACCGCTGACGAAACGTCAATCGGTTCATGAGGGCAATGGCTGGATCGAAGAACCGGATCATCTATGCGCTCCGGACTCATTCCGACGATAGAAGCCGTAGTGAAGAGGCGTCAAACCGGGGATCTCCCGGTCAGCGAGGGACTCGGTGGCGCCGAGGAATAAAACGCCGCCCGGCCGCAGCGCCTCGGCGAGCGCGCGGCAGATCTCGTATCGGGCGTCTACGGTGAAGTAGATCAAAACGTTCCGGCACGCGATGAGGTCGATCCCGATGGGGGCTGGATCCTTGAATAGGTCGTGGCGATTGTAGGTGATCATTCGCCGCGCGTGATCGTTCACCCACCAACGCCCCTGTTCGTCGCGATGAAGATGCCGCTGGCGCCTCGCCGAGCTCACGTTGCGCACGTCCTTCTCTGAATACGGCCCGCCGGAGCGGGCGCGCGAAAGAGCCACATTGTCGATATCTGTGGCGAGGATGCGGTGCGCCAATCCGTCCCCCCGCTCCGCAAGGAGGACCGCCAGGGAGTAGGCCTCGTGTCCGGCCGAGCATCCTGCGCTCCAAACGTGTGCGCGTCGCCCGTGGGAGAGGAGCGCCGGCAAGATCGTCCGCTCGAGGTAATCGAACTGTTCGGGGTCGCGAAAAAACTCCGACACGTTGATGGCAAACCGATGCACGAACGCTTCCCGCTCGGCGGGGTCGTCGTCGAGCAGCTGGGCATACTGCCGCAGATCGCCTGCGCTGCTCCGATGCGCCATGCTTCGGAGCCGTCGTCGAAGCTGATCGGGACGATAGGACGCCAGATCGATCCCGAACAGGCGAAGAGCCTTGTTGAGGATCAGCTCGTAATCGGCGTCTTCCCGATCGCTGGCCGGCGGAGCGATTTGCGCCCCTGCCCGTTGCTCCATGCCGTCGCTGCCTCCGCAATCTGGTCGAGGGGAACGATCTGGTCGGTGCATTGCTGTTCGATGACGGCGCGGGGCATCCCGAATACGACGCACGTCGACGGGTGTTCGGCGATTACCGTGCCGCCGCAAGCTTTGACGGCCGCGGCGCCGCGCGCTCCGTCCGATCCCATGCCCGTGAGCACCACGGCCAGGATTCGCCTCGCGTAGCGCGGCGCCGCGCTTTCGAGCGTGACGTCCAGTGAGGGACGCACGCCATGGACTGGCTGGCCTTTGTGAAGGTGAACGCGAGCCTCCGGGGAAACGGTCAAGTGATAATCCCCCGGCGCCATGAAGGCGACGCCAGGCACGAGGAGATCTCCCTCCTGCGCTTCGCGTACCGCGATCTGGCCCTCCCCATCGAGGCGCTGGGCGAGGGAGCGCGTGAACGTATGCGGCATGTGCTGAATGATGATCACCGCCGCGGGGAGGCTCCGGGAGAAGTGAGGGATGACGGCGCGAAGAGCGCTCGGTCCGCCGGTCGAGGCGCCGATGACGATCAACTGGCGCGCCGCCGCGGGAGGCCAGGCCGCATCGCTGGCCCCGTGGGCGACTACACCCGGGGTTCGCGAATTCTTTTGCCTCCCGTCGGTCCGCCCCGCCGGCCCGCCCTCGTCCGCGCCACGGCCGGCCTGCATCGGGCTGCCAGCGGCTCTGCGGACGGCTGCGACCAGCTCGCCCCCCAACCGGGCCTGCTCCCCGCGCACGCCTGACTCCGGCTTGGCGACGAACTCGACCGCCCCCAGGGCCAGGCCGCGGATCGCGGTGTTCATCCGGTCTTCGCCGGCCTCGCTGACCACCACAACGGGCATGGCGTGCTCCGCCATGATGGACGCGATGGTCGCGATGCCCTCGCCGTTCGGCATGAGCGCATCGACAGTGACGACGTCCGGGTGCAGCGCGCGAACCATCTCGAGGGCTGCATCGCGGTTTCTCGCCACACCGACCACGCGCAGATCGTCCGTCGCCTCCAGGTGCTGAGCAACGATGTGGCACATCACCACGGAGCTGTCGACGATCAGCACGGACACGCGCGGCGCTTGACTCACGTCAGCAGGCTTTCAACTGCCTGGAGCACGCGCGCGTCGTCAAATGGCTTGACGACGAAATCGCGCGCGCCGCCTTTGATGGCCTGTGTCACGACCGCTTGCTGTCCCGTTGCCGTCAGCATCGCGACGCGCGCGCCCGGATCGAACTTTCGGATCTCGGCGAGCGCCTCGAGGCCGTCCATCTTGGGCATGGTCACGTCGAGCAGCACGGCATCGGGCCGATTCGCCTTGTAGACTTCCACGGCCTCCTGTCCATCGCCGGCTTCGACGACTTCGTGGCCGGCCTGCTGGAGCAGGTTGCGGCACTTCATGCGCATGAACTGCGCGTCATCGACTACGAGAATCTTGGCCATCAAGTCTGCCCTCCAGCGGGAATGGTGATGCGGGGTTGCGGCGCGCGAGCGGCGGGTCCACATTCGGTGGTCGCGGCCGATGCCCTCGCGGCGCGACCGAATTTCGCGTTGGTGATCACTGGTTGTTCCTCAGCGTGTCCACGAGGTGCTGAAGCTGGCTCGGGTCTGGCACCACGAGAAAATAGCCGCCGATTCCTTCGGGGTCCTCGGCGATGACCGTTTCGATCAGCAGGACGGAGTCCGATTCAGAGCCCAGGTCTGCCAACCGCCTATCGAGCAGCGCGCGCGCTGGTGCTTCCTCGACGATCGGCGTGGAGGGAACGAACAATGCGCCCGCCAGATCGGCGATCGAGCCGGCAAAAAAGGCGCCCATGACGTTCCCGACTTCGGCAAGTGCCGATCGGCTCATGTCGTCGAGACCTCGAGTCGTGCCGCGGGGCTGTCCGAGCAGCAGATCAACGAGCTCGCGCGCGTGGTCTGGATCGAAGAGCAGAATGACCCGTGCACTCCAATCACCTCCCAGCGTCAGGGAGATCCCGACCACGGATTCCTCGCCCGCTGAAATTCGATCCGCGATCTGCTCGGAGGGAAGAATGGATACGCGCAAAGCGCGGACTTGAACGGGCCTGCCGATCATTCCCGAAATGCCCGAGGCGGCATGAGCAAGCCCGAGCTGCACGGCGCGCTCGAGGATCTCCTGGTCCGTCGCGGTCAGCAAGATGGTCACGCTCTGTGCACCCTCTCCGGCTTCACGCGGTGCGGGTCCCCGGGGCGGCCGGGACGTCGGCGGAACCTGGCGCGTCGTAGGTGAGGGCGCTACCCGCCAGCAGACCGGCGATATTGAGAATCGGACACACGCGGCCGTCGACGAGGATCGTGGCGCCTGCCATCCCGCGGGTCTGGCCCAGAAACGTTCCGACCTGTTTGATCACCACGTCTTGCTCCCCCAACAGCCGCTCTACGACGATCCCAATCCGTCTTCCGGCGGTGTGGACCGCGACAGCCGTGACGGCATCGGCGTTTCGATCTTGCCGCGGGCCGTCGATCAGCTCATCGAGCCACACGAGCGGCAACATCTCACCGTGCAGCTCGGTGGCCGGGCGTCGTCCGACTGATTGAATCTCGTGCCGGGCGACCCGAACCACCTCGGCCACGGCGGTCAATGGTATCGCGTACGCGCGATCGCACGCGGTCACGAGCAGCCCGCGAATGATGGCCAGCGTGAGAGGAAGCCGGATCGTGAAGTGTGCGCCGCGTCCCGGTTCGCTCTCCAGCGCGATGGAGCCGTTGACCCGTTCGATTCGGGATCGAACGATGTCCATACCCACTCCTCGCCCCGAGACTTCCGTAATCGATGAGGCCGTCGAAAATCCGGGAACGAAGATCAGGTCAAGAAGCTCGCGCGCCGGCAGTGCATCTGCTGAATCGGGTGCGATCAGGCCGCGGGCGATGGCGATCTCACGCACGCGCGCCGTATCCACGCCAGCGCCATCGTCAGACACGTCGATCAGAATCTGATTCCCGTCGTGACGGGCTGCGATGGAGATGATTCCAGCCGGCGACTTGCCCTGTCGCCGCCGCTCGTCCGGCGTCTCAATCCCATGGTCCACGGAATTGCGGACGAGGTGCACGAGGGGGTCGGCCAACTCCTCGACGACGGCGCGGTCCAGCTCGGTTTCTTCTCCCGAGATTCGCAGCTCCACCTCCTTACCCTCCGCCTGGGCGACGTCGCGCACGACCCGGGGAAGCCTGCGCAACACGCTCGAGACCGGCACCATTCGGCTCTTCAACACTTCGTCGCGGAGGTCGTCAAGGGTGCGATGGAGGTGCAGGCAGACGTCCTCGATCTGGCCCCCGAGCGGTCCCGCCGCGGCCGAAGCCCGCCAGCGCTCCACGATCTCTTCGATGCGCGCCCGGTCGATCACCAGCTCGCCGACGAGGTTCATGAGGACGTCAAGCTGGTCGACGCCGATGCGAATGGAGCCGCCCGCCCGATTGGCTCCGTCGTGCTCGTCGGCGTGCGCAGTTTCGATAGTCGGCTGCGGCGGCTGGAACGTCTCAGGCGCGCCGGCGTCCAATGTGGGCCGCGGACCGGCGGACGCGTCGGGCGCAGCCCGTCGCTCGGCGACCTCGGCCGCTGGCGCTTCCGGCGAAGCCGCCGCCTCCTGCGGAGGCCCGCTGCAGATCTCCGTCAGTTGGCGGATGGCGGCGTCGACACCCGGCGCGTCGAATGCGGGATCGTTGGCCCGGGCGAGCATCTGCCGGAGGAGGTCGCAGCTCGTGAACAGAGCATCAGCGAGCGGAAGGGTGATGGAAAGCTGCCCGCCGCGGAGGCGGTCCAACAGTGATTCCATCGCGTGGGTGAGTCGAGTCATCGCGTCGAGCCCGACGGCAGCGGAGGAGCCCTTGATGGTGTGGGCGAGCCGGAAGGTCTCGCGAAGCAGGTCCCTATCCCCCTCGGTTTGCTCGAGCTGAAGGATCGCGGCGTCCAGCGCCTCGATCTGCTCGCGCGTCTCCTCGAGAAAGAGCTCCCACTCCTCCTCGGTGATCCCGGCGGGCGCGCTCATGGTGGCGGGAGCTGCGGGTCGAGGGTGGCCAGGGCTTTGCTCTGGGCGGCCGTCAGCACGCGATCGACGTCCAGAACGACGACCAGGGACTCTCCCAGGGCTGCCACGCCGCGCATGTAGGCCGTCTCCACTCGCGACACGACTCGCGATGGAGGTTCGAGCGACGAAGATGGGAGCCGGACGACCTGGGTCACTGCGTCGACGATGGCGCCGAGCAGCTGTCCGCCGAATTCGACGATCAAGATGCGGCTGCGCCGGGTGATTTCCCCGGGAGGAAATCCGAGCAACCGGCGCAGGTCCACGACCGGGAGCACGCGGCCGCGAAGGTTGGTCATCCCCTCAACAAAATCCGGCGCGCGGGGAATTGGCGCGATGTCCTGCCGGCGGATGATCTCGCGCACGTGGCCGATGTCCGCCGCGTACGACTCACCCGCCAGCTCGAAACAGACGACGGGGAGCTCGTCAACGCCGGACGGAGCGGTCACGACTCGCATCCGCCACGGACAGCGTGCTGGGTCGCCTGCGCGAGGGGCAGCACACGTCAGGCGCGAGAGGCCGCGAGGCCGAGAGCCTGCTGGGCCTGACGCATGGTCACGGTCACGGCGATGTCGAAAATGCGCTTCTGGATGAAGATGTCGAGTAGCTCCGAGTCGATGTGATTCGCCTGTGCTTCCTGGGACAGGATGTCGAGCGCCTTGTCCACGGGAACCGCGCGCTTGTACGGTCGATCGGCTGCCGTGAGCGCATCGTAAATATCCGCGATGGTCATCATGCGCGACTGCAGCGGAATCTCGTTCTCCTTGAGGCCGTTCGGGTAGCCGGACCCATCGAGCTTCTCGTGATGCGCCCCGGCGATCAGCGGGAGCTGCTTGAGCTGGCGCGTCCACGGCATAAGGGAGAGGAAGCGATACGTGTGGGAGACGTGGGACTCGATCTCGACCCGCTCTTCTTCCGTGAGCGAGCCGCGACGAACCGAGAGGGCCAGGAGCTCCGGCTCTTCCAGCATCGGGCGCTCGTTGCCCTCAACGTCCATATATGTGCGCGTGGCGATCTCCTCCAATTGGCCCACCGCCTCCTGTGCAAGAACGGTCGGCTCGTTGGCGGCGACGATGGTGGCGAGATCTTCGTCGAGCTGCTGAATGCGTCGGCGATAGTCGGCATCCAGGGGCCCAATCGCCGCGAGAAACGCCGCGCGGTCGCGCTCCAGGGCAATCGCAAGCTGGCGGCGGTTGTGCTCCGCCTCGAGCGCTTTGCGCACATAGCCGAAGCGCAGGCGGATCACCTCGAGCTGCGGATCGAAGAGCTTCTTCGCCTTGACCAGAACGTGCTCGCGGACCCCGATCTTTCCGAAGTCGTGCAGCAACCCCGCGTACCGGATCTCGCGGATCTGTTCGTCGGTGAAGTGCGCCTCGCGCCATCGCCCAACCCCTATGTCGCTCACGGCCTGGGCAATGCCGACGGTTAGCTCGGCCACGCGCTCCGAATGGCCGGAGGTTGTGGGGTCTCGAGCCTCAATCGCCGTCACCGACGCGCGGACGAACCCCTCGAACAGTCGCTCGATGTTTTGAATGAGAAGCTGATTGTTGAGCGCAACGGCCGCCTGCCCCGCGAACGCGTCCAGCACCTCCTCCGCTTGGTGGGGAAACGGCGTCACCTCGCGCTCGGCCACCTCTGCCGAGGAGAGCTTGACGTCGAGCGACGGCTTGTGGTTGATGAGCTGAATCACGCCGATAATGTCGCCTTCGTGGTTACGCATCGGCACGGCAAGCATCGATTTGGTTCGATATCCCATGCGCTCGTCGAAGGCGCGATTGAACCCGTACGGCGCGTCGTCCGGCAGGTGGTAGACGTCGGCGATGTTGAGGGTCTCGCCGGTGAGCGCGGCGTACCCCGCGATGCTTCGGTCGGTCAAGGGCATCGTGGAGCGCTGATAACTGGCAGTGATGGAATCATTCTGGGCGATCTCGAACCGAAGAATCGGTTGCTTGTCTTGGTCCTCGTCGACGAGATACAGGCTACCAGCGTCCGCGACCGTCATTTCCCGGCACCGCTGAAGGATCAGGTTCTGGAGCCGGGCGATGTCGCGCTCGGCGGAGAGAGCGGTCCCGACCTCAAAGAGGCTCCGCGCCTCCGCGTCTTTGAGCGCCGCGAGCCTCCGCGCGGCCTCCAGCTCGGCTCGCATGGACAGAGCGGTGAGCGCGGACCGGACCGCGGTGACGAGCGCGGGGATGCTAATCGGTGGCGAGATCCAGGCCTGGGGGGCGAAAGCATCGTCCTCGGTCAGATCGACGAGCTCCTCGCGCGGCGCGCCAACAATAACGAGAGCGGCGCCGGCCTTCTCGACTCGTCGGAACAGCGCAACCGCGTCGTCCCGACCTTCCGGAAGGGCCTCCGACGGCGCGATGAGGGCGACGAACGATGGACCCGAGGACTCGGCGTCGCGAAACGCGGCCCCTACCGCGGCCTCAGGATTGGCAAGGGCAGCGATGGGAGCGCGATGCACGGCCAGGCCCCGCTCGGCGAGCAGCTTTGCGAACTTCTCGGGCAGCACATCGCCGACTGCAACGACCGTTCCCCGAACCCTGGGTGTCTCCGCTGCGCTGCGACTCATGGCTCTTGCCTTCCCTCTGCCCCCCTCGACCTGCAATCGAGCGAACGCCGACGCGTGAGTATACTGCGCGAATTTACATCCGCCGGCTGTGACGCGCATGTGTCGTCCAGTGTGAGGTGTATCACAGCAGCGGCGCGGTCATTTTGCGATGGAAGTCCTAATCTGGCGACGTTCCAGCGACCTCGAGGAGACGGCGGGCGATCTGATCGGCGCCGTCGCGGGGAACCGGCTCCCACGGCGTGGTCAGGTGGATCGCTTCCTGGATCGCGGGGCCAAGGCGCCCCGCGAAGAGGTCGTCGTTGGATACGAAGACCGCGCGCCCCATTGCGTGCATGGCGGGAACGAGGATCTGCTCTTCCGCGAACCCCGGACGCGTGCTGTAGACCATCGGCACGCGGTTGGCCAGACAATCGGCCACGGTTCCATATCCCGGCTTCATGATCACGACGTCGCACGCCGCAAGCACATCGTGATACGGGATCCGATCGTCGGTGCACACGACCACGTTGTCGGGCGGGCGCGAGGCGGGCTCTGACGTGAGGACGAAGATCGCTTCCGGCGTGTTCGCGAGGGCCGAAAGGTCGAGGCTGCGTAACCCCATGCCGCCGAAGCTGACGAGCGCCAGCGGCCGCGCGTCGGCCCGAGTGATCTTCTGCCGCGTGACATCACGATCCGCGTCGGAGATGTGCGCGATGAGGGGCGCGTCTTCGATGCGGCGAAACGCGCGCATCTCGTCGTGCATCGGTAGCCGCAAGAGGAGATCGGCCCGCTGCTCGCTCCGTTCGATCGATGCCACGATCTCCGCGATTTCGGGCCGATCGCTGCCCATGTTTCGGTAGATCCAGCTCCAGTTGAAATTTCCGATGGCCACGCTCGGGACGCCGAGCGTGGATGCGACGTCGAAGGCGAGCGGCGGAATGTCGGAGACGACGAGGCGGGGCTGCAGGCCGGCCAGTGCCTCGCACTCCGCCGTGGCCAGCCCCGGTCGAGCTCGCTCAAAGGCAAGCGCCCGGTCTACGGTCTCGTCGATGCACGGCGTGAGGCTGTCGACCTGGACGATCCCGACGTCCGTTTGTACCCGGACGCACTCGGCGGTGGAGGGGTAGAGCCACGACGGTGTCGCGGTCCGAACCATGATCGGACACGCGGGAGCCAGGCGTTGGACCGCGCGCAGCATCTGTCCGGTCCGTGCTCCGTGACCGAACCCGTGGCCAGACGTGTACGCGATGATGGGGCCCGTCCGTCTCATGACTTGCCGGGCGCGGCGTGGGCGATTTCGGACATGCTGAGCCGCTCGACCCACACGGCAATGACTCCGCCCGCCGTGACCGGAATGTACTGGAGGACGTGATACAGGAGGGCGAGCGCGAATGCCTGCGAGTTGTCCACGCCGAAAATCTGTGTGAGGCTGACGCTAAATCCCCATTCCATCGCGCCGACGAAGCCTGGACTCGACGGCAGGGTGAGCGCGATGGTGAGCACCAGAAGGACGACAAACGACTGAAACATGGAGAGCGACATGCCAAACATCAGAAACATGAAATAGATCCCCAGGGCGTAAGTGATCCAGAGGCCGAAGGAGATCATGGCCGCGGCGAGGAGCAACGGTGCGCTCCGGAACACGCCGAGCCCGGCGACGAAAGTCTGGAGGACGCGCAGCGCGGGCGCCTTGACGCGAGACGGGAGCGGCCCGAGAACGCGTGTCGCCAGGGCGACGGTCGTCGATTCTCGCACCAGAAGGCCCACGAGGAGGACGAGCGTCACGATGTAGATGCCGGCGGCGACATAGCCGGCCCCGCTCACAATGTCCGGAAGCGGCTGGCGAAGGATTACTACGATGAAGAGCGCGGACACGGTGAGCCCGTCGAGCACCCGATCGATCACGACCGTGGCGAGCGAGGTGCTGTAGGGAATCTCGGCGAGGCGCGCCCCCGCGTACGCGCGCACGAATTCACCCGCGCGGGCCGGGAGGACGTTGTTGGCCATGAGCCCGATCATCGTCGCGGAGTTCAGCTTGAGAAACGACGATCGTTTCAAGGGGAGGAGCAGGATCTGCCATTTCAGCGCGCGCAGCAGGGCCTCCACGATGACGAGCGCCACCGATGGGACGACGTATGCGCCGTTGACTGACTGCGTGTAGATCCACGCCTGGCGAAGGTCGACGTCGCGCAGGGAGAGCCAAAGCAGGAGCGCACTGACGGCGACGCCGAGCCACACTTTGCGGTTCACGGATGCGTCCTCCGTGCCTGGTGTTGCGCCTCGGCACACAGGACACGCGGCAAACGACGATACGGTCTGAAAGTGGAATGGGCGCGAGATGAGGCCCTTGGGCCCGCGGCCAGCGGACAACGTGCTCGGCTGGCTCGGATTGTATCGATCCGGCGATGACTGTTCAAGCTCGCCTCGCATGTCCCGGGGAGAACGCGCCGGCCGCCGAGAGCGAGCGATTCGGTGGTTCCCTTATAAGCTGGCATTCACACCGCGCAGTGCGCAAAGCCTTCAATCGCCTGCGATTCGAAGGAGAAAAACATTACAGAGCGCCCCGTTACTCCGTGTCACGTTGTCACAGTTTTTGATAAGCGGTCAACTTCCCTTGACATCAGCGCTCGTAGCCCTTTAGTCTGTAGCCGCTGCGCGAGGGGCAGCTTATAAGTCCTGATATATGGGCCCTCGCAATCCTGTGCAGGGGGAGTACCGACAACTCCAAACGCCGTTTCTCCGTTGTGGAGGCGGAGATCGGGGGAGCACCCAGTTCCTTGGCCGTCGGTCGCTACTGCGCGATCGCGCGGTTTGGACGATCCCCTAGCTCCTAATGATCTTGTCGGCCCGTGCTCGTCGGCAGTCGCCGGAGGCCGTCTCCGGCACGGCGTCCTCTCCATGGCGCCCCAATCCTTCACCCGCTCCCCCACACTCATTCGGTTCGCGCCACTCTCCACTGCACGATTGGTCGGCGACGTTGCCGGTCCACGCGTGAAAACCTCGCTGAATTTCCAAGGAGGAGATTTGATTCGTTCAAAATTCTTCCGGCTGGGCGCGCACGCGGCGTTTGCCGGCGCGCTGCTCATCTGGGGACTCGGACTGCAGACGGGAGCGGCTGCCGCCGCGCCGGACGATGGCGCCGGGCGGGCGTGGGACGCTCGCGTCCAGAACACGGGCATGCAGGGCCTCCAGGTGCGCCAGGGACCGGGCCTCGACTACCCCACGTTGGGTGTCTTACCCGAAGGCGCGTACGTGCACGTGGTGAGCGGTCCGCGATTTGATCAGGACGGTCGGGACTGGTATCAGGTGACGGGATTTACCCAAGCCGGCACTCTGGGATGGAGCGCCGGTGACTACCTCGTCGCCGGCCCACCGGCGCCGGCCAACGCCCAGACCACGCTTCAGGCCGCGGGCACCGGCGTGGCGGCCGCGGGAGGCCAATCATTCGTCGCAACGGTGACCGCGTACACGTACCAGACGCCCGGAAACGGGGCTCACGGGTCCCTCACGCGCTCGGGCACGCTGGCGCACTGGGGAACCGTCGCGGTAGACCCTCGAGTCATCCCCCTTGGCTCACGTTTGTTGATCGATGGCTACAGCGACGTGTTTACGGCAGAGGACACCGGCGGCGCTGTGGTCGGAAACCACGTGGAGATCTTCTTCACCGACAGTGCGTCGGCGTTGCAGTTCGGGGTCCAGCAGCGGAACGTCACGGTGCTGCCCGAAGCGGCCAGCAGCCGCTAAGCCTCAGCTTTGCTCAGCGTAGACAGAAATTCCTGATTGTTCTTTGTCTTGACGAGCCGGTTGAGCACCAGCTCGATGCTGTCAGACGACCCGATCTGTGCCAGCATTCGGCGCATAAGCCAGACCTGTTTCAGCGTCGTCTCGTCCAGCAACAGCTCCTCGCGCCGCGTCCCGCTTCGGAGGACGTCAATCGCGGGAAAGATACGTCGATCCGCGAGCTTGCGATCGAGGTGGAGCTCCATGTTGCCGGTGCCTTTGAACTCCTCGTAGATCACGTCGTCCATCCGGCTGCCGGTATCGACGAGGCACGTTGCCATGATCGTTAGGCTTCCGCCTTCCTCGATGTTCCGCGCGGCGCCGAAGAAGCGCTTCGGGGGATAGAGGGCCACCGGATCGATGCCGCCCGAGAGCGTGCGCCCGCTGGGCGGCACGTCGAGGTTGTACGCCCGAGTCAATCGAGTGATGCTGTCCAGCAGGATCACCACGTCGCGGCCGCCCTCGACAAGGCGCTTCGCGCGGTTCAGCGCCATCTCTGCGACAGCCGTGTGGTCCTCGACCGGTTCGTCGAACGTGGAGGCGATGACCTCCGCGCGCACCGAGCGCTTCACGTCCGTCACCTCCTCGGGCCGCTCGCCGATGAGGGCCACCATGAGGTGAATGTCGGGATAGTTGGTCGTGATGCCGTTGGCGATTTGCTTGAGCACCGTCGTCTTGCCGGCCTTCGGCGGTGAGACGATGAGGCCGCGCTGGCCCCGTCCGATCGGTGACACGAGGTTGATCAGACGCTGGGTCAGCGCCTCGGGTGTGGTCTCCAGGTTGATGAGCTTCGTGGGGAAGATCGGCGTCAGCGAATCGAAATACGGTCGGCGCTTCGCAACCTCGGGATCGACGCCGTTGACGGCTTCTACCCGGATCAGTCCGTAGTACTTCTCGTTGTCTTTCGGTGGGCGGATCTGGCCGGTGACCATGTCGCCGATCCGTAGGCCAAGCCGCCGAATCTGGGTCTGCGAGACGTAGACGTCGTTGGGACCCGGCAAACAGCTTGGGCCACGGAGAAACCCGTATCCCTCGTCGACAATGTCGAGAATCCCCCCGCCAAATATATTTCCCTGCTGCTCGGTCTGCGCCTGAAGGAGGCGGTAGATGAGGTCCTGCTTCCGCATCGTACTGGTGCCATGCACCCCGAGATCGCGGGCGAGGTCCTGGAGTTCTTCGCGGGTTTTGGCTTCAAGCTCGCTAAGGTACAACGCAGTTTGCTCCATGCAGTGAACATACCTGTTCACAATGGTCGATTTGTCGCACCAGGTGTCTCAAATGGCGCCGCGAACGGCGAAATGGGGAAGTATCCCAGGTACCCGTTAGCGGACCTGCCCGTTTCTTCTACTTAGCTCCTCGAAGCGGTGCTTGTCGAGAGGCGGGGAGACCGTGTCTCGAAAGCAGCTCGCATTCCCTGGCCGAAGCGGAGAATTTTAGAGTACGCGAACCTGAAAAGCGGGCCGAGCGAGGTGGTGTGGCATGCGGCGGAACGTACGCGGCCACGAGGACCGAAATCACGGCCGCATTATACGGGGGAGAAACCGGTGCAACAACCCCATTCTTTGGGACCCATGTTGCTGGCAGTCATTGTAACGGACCGGGATTGCTGGGCGCAATCCGATGGGGGCGTGCCTGGCGAAGGATGGCCTAGTGGTCGACGGGGTTGCCGGCGCGAATCCACTCAGTTGTGCCGCCAGAGAGGTTGTAGACCTCTTTGTAACCCAACATTGCCGCGACTTCGCACGCGATGGCGCTGCGCTCGCCGACCGCGCAGACAAAGAGCTGTGGCTGATCACGATCGCCCGATAGATTCGCGTCCGGGTTGTTGATGATGCTGGGAAGCGGAATATGGGTGGCCTGTGGAATATGGCCCGTCACCCATTCGTCCGGATTGCGCACGTCGATGACGCGCACCTTCCCGGACGCCATGAGCGCCTTCGCTTCTTCGATCCCAATCCGCTTGAACGGCTCCTGGGGTTGCTGCACGTGGTTGTCCTCCGTCGTTTCTTCGCTCCATTCTACCCGAGAGCGTGGCTGCGACCGCGGCACGAAACGTGCGACAATGAGGCGCCCACACACGAACGCGGTTGCCGCATCCAGGAGGTCCGATCACGACACCCACGAACACGCGCCAAATGACCGGTGAGGAGCGAATCCTCTCCGCCGCGCACTTGCAGCCCGTCGACGCTACGCCCGTCTGGTTCATGCGGCAGGCCGGCCGGTGCTTGGCCGACTATCGCAAGCTCCGCGAGCGACACGACATTCTGACGATCGCGAAGACGCCGGAGCTCTGCGCCCAAGTCACGCAAATGCCAGTCGACACGTTCGGCGTCGACGCCGCGGTCATGTACGCCGACATCATGTTGCCGCTCGAGGGGATGGGCGTCCCGTTCATCATCGAGCCAGAGATCGGCCCCATCATCGACCATCCGATTCGCACCGCGCACGACGTCGCGCGCATCCGCGTCATCGAGGCCGAGGAAGCGACCCCGTACGTGTTCGAGGCGATTCGCCTTCTGCGCAAGGAGCTGGCCGGTCGCGCAGCGCTGGTCGGGTTCTCCGGCGGCCCCTTCACGCTGGCCTGCTATCTCGTCGAGGGCCGGCCCTCCCTCGGCTACGCCCAGGCGAAGCGAATGATGTTGGCCGAGCCGGACCTCTGGGGCCAGCTCATGGACAAGGTGACCGAGGTGGTGGTCCGCTACCTCAGGGCTCAGGTCGGCGCCGGTCTGCAGCTCGTCCAGCTCTTCGATAGTTGGGTGGGTGTGCTGAGCCCCCGAGATTACGAGCGGTCGGTCCTGCCATATTCGGCGCGGATCTTCGCGGCGATGCGCGATCTCGGCGTTCGGACGATCCACTTCGGTACAGCAACCGGCGGGCTGCTCGAGCTGATGTGTCGGGCGGGCGGCGATCTCATCAGCCTCGATTGGCGCGTTTCGCTCGACGAAGCCTGGGCCCGCATCGGATACGCGCGCGGGGTGCAGGGAAATCTGGATCCGGCGACGCTGCTTGCTCCGTTCTCCGTCGTCAAGGAGGCTGCCGACGATGTCCTGCGCCGAGCCGCGGGCCGGCCAGGTCACATCTTCAACCTCGGACACGGCGTGCTGCCGGACACCAACCCGGACGATCTCACACGCCTCGTGGAGTACGTTCACTCGGCCAGCGCCCGCGCATGACCACGTGGCCCGAACGCGGTCTCGATCGAACGGCCGTTGCGATGCCCACAGTGGCCGAGGGACCACATGACTGATGACCTCGTCGGCGTGCTCCTCATGAGTTTCGGCACGCCCGAGACGCTCGACGACGTGCCGACATACCTCTCGCGGGTGCGGGGTGGTCGGCCTGTGCCCGACGATCTGGTGGCGGAGATGCGGCGCCGGTTCGCGCTCGTTGGTGGGTCTCCGCTGACGCGGATCACCCGCGCGCAGGCCGCGGCGCTGGAGGGAGTGCTCAACGGTGAAGAAGCCCCTTGCGCTCCCGGTGGGCCGGGTGATTCGGGGGTGCGCGATCCAGAGGCCATCGAACGTGTCCGGCCGCGTTCAGGGTTCCGCGTCGCGGTGGGAATGCGCCACGCGCCGCCATTCATCGCAGATGGCCTGGCAGGTCTCGCGCGGGCAGGGGCGCGTCGCATCATCGCCGTGATCCTTTCGCCACAATATTCACCCGGCATTATGGGTGGATACCACCGCGCCCTCGACGCGGCACGCTCCGAGCACGCGGACGTGCAGGTCGCCATTGCGGGCGCCTGGTACGACGTTCCCGAGTTTGTCGATGCCCTGGCCGGACGGCTGCGCGATGCCCTGGGCCAGGTTGCTCGGCCCGAGCGCGAGTCCGTGCCGGTGCTGTTTACGGCGCACAGTCTTCCGCGCTCGATCGCGGAGAGCGAGCCCGCGTACCTCGATCAGCTTCGCGATACAGCGGCCCTCGTGGCGGCGCACGCCGGGTTGTCCACCGATCGCTGGCGGTTCGCGTACCAGAGCGCCGGTCACACCCCGGAGCCCTGGCTGACACCCGACCTGAAAGACGTCTTCCCGCTGCTGCGAGCGGCTGGACATCGGACCGCCGTGGTTGCGCCGATTCAGTTTCTCGCCGACCATCTCGAGGTCCTGTACGATCTGGACGTCGCGGCGCGCGAGCAGGCCCGCGATGCCGGCATCCAGTTCGTTCGACCCGAGAGCTTGAACACGATGCCGCTCTTCATTCGCGCGCTGGCGTGCGTGGTGTTTCGCGAGTTGGAGGGAATGTCTCAACGCGCCGACGCGTTGGCTCGAAAGGGGTATGGGTAATGGAGACGACGCGGCAGGCGGCGGGAACCACGATTCGCGTATATGGCACGAGCTGGTGCCCGGACTGCATCGTGGCGCGCCGGGTGCTGGACGGCTTCGATGTCGATTACGAGTGGATCGACATCACCGGTAATGACGAGGCGATCGAGTTCGTCATGACAATCAATCGCGGCTATCGCAGTGTGCCGACGATCGTGCTTCCCGGCGGGCGAACGATGACCGAGCCGAGCGGGCGCGAGCTGACCGCGGTTCTTCTGGCTCTCGGCTATCAGCCGAAGTAGAGATCCGTTCGATATCCCATGAGCTGCCAGCTTGTTATCTGCCGGCCAGGGCCTCCGGTGAGATGGGGATGTCGACCTGGCGGCCGACGACGTCCACGACCGCGTTGACGATCGCGGCGGACATCGCGCAGTTCGGGCCTTCGCCGATGGGCGTGATGCCCAGGCTCGGATCCGGCGGGAGGAGAATCGTCTCCATCTCCGGCAGGTCGATCACGACCGGCAGCTTGTAGTCCTGGAGGTTGAGCGTCGTGACGCGTCCATCTTCGACGCGCAGCCCTTCGCACAGAGCGTAGCCAAATCCCTGCGCCAATCCGCCCTCGATCTGCCCCTGGTGGCCGACCGGGTTCACGATGCGCCCGACCTCGTGCGCGCTCACAATGCGCAGCGGTTTGACCTCGCCCGTCTCCAGATCTACGCGCGCCTCAACACCGACGGCTGCATACACCTCGACGACGTCGAACTGGCTCGGCGTATACCGGAGCACCTCGTCGAGGTCGCTTGGCGAGAGGGACGCGGCATCGGCCGTGCTGAGGAGTCGCCCATCCGGGGTGCGGAAGCCGCCCGGCTCGCGCCTGACCTGGCTCGCGTCGTAGCCGAACTCTGCCGCGACCAGCTCAGCGAGGCGATCCTGTAGGCGCTCCGAGAGGATCGCGATCATCCGCCCGATGAGCCGAGTGATGCGGCTTCCGCCAACCCCCCGGTCGTACTCGATCCCGTCGGTCGTCTGCTCGATCCGTATTCGGTCGAGGGAAAGCCCGAACTCTTCCGCCGCCATCGTGCGAAACGCGGTCAGCATCCCTGCGCCGTTTTCGATGATGGGGGTGTGGAGCACGATCTGACCATCGCGGGCAACGGTCATCGCGGCCATGTATTCCCCGAGGCTATTGCCCACCTCGACGAGCGCGATGCCCCGACCGACGCCGTTCGGCCGGGGCTTGGTCCAGCCGATGGCCCGGGCAGCGGCTTGGAGCGCCTCTCGGGCCCGAGGCCGCGACCCTGGCTCTCCGGTCGGCGTTTCACGGGGATCGTCCGGCGCATTGATGAGCCTGAGCTCCAGGGGATCCATGCCCATCGCCCGAGCGCAGAGGTCCATGTGGCACTCGACGGAGTGGATCGGCTGGGCCTCGCCGGGCGCGCGCATGTGCCCGCACGGAACGGTGTTCGTGTACACCATGTGGCCTTCGACGCGGAAGACGGGCACGGGGTATGGGCCCAGGCCGCCGCCGCGAATGCCGGGCAGCGTTGCGTCGGGCGCGGGTTTGAACGCCGCATACCCACCGCTGTTGTAGATGGCTCGCGTCCACCTGGCCAGCAGCTTGCCGTTGCGGTCGAACCCGCTCTTCACCGTTACCACGGCGGAGTGTCGGGGATTGCCCGCCATGAGCTCCTCCGCGAATGTCATGGTGAGCTTCACCGGCCGACCGCTGGCTTTCGCCAGGAAGTACGCAAGCGGGATGTCCATGAACGAGCCCTTGCCCCCGAAGTCACCGCCGAGGGGAAGCATGTGGATCTCGACCTGCTCTCGCGAGAGCCCGAGACCGAGGCGCAAGTAGTCGAGCAACAGAAATGGCGCTTTGTTCGAGGCCCAGATATGGGCAACCCCGCGATCATCAAGCTCCACCAGGCATGAATGTGGCTCGATGTAGCCCTGGTGTTGAACCGGCGTGCGGAACGTGTGCTCGAACACGAACGGCGCGGCATCGAGCGCCGCCTGGACTTCGGTTTCGCTGGCGCCCCAGACCGGCGCTGAGACGCTGTTCGGATAGTCGGCAACGCGCTGCTTGGGTGTGGCTTGCGCGCGTACCTCGTCCGGATCGTGGATCAAGGGGGCGCCCGGCCGCATCGCGTCGATTGGGTCGTACACGGCCGGCAGCTCCTCGTACTCGACGTCGATCAGATCGAGCGCCTGCTGCGCAATGTCGAGCGATTCCGCGGCCACGGCAACGACCTTTTCGCCGACAAATCGGACCTTTCCCTGCGCGAGGACGGGCATGTCGCGCATCGAACGGCCCACGCGCACTGGCGGCAGGTCGGCGCCGGTCAGGATCGTGTGGACTCCTGGTAGCTCCCGCGCCCTGGCCGCGTCGATCCGAACGATGCGGGCATGGGGCACCACGCTCCGCAGAACCTTCGCGAAGAGCATGCCTGGCCGCGTGATATCGGCCGCGTACGCGGCTTCGCCCGTCACCTTGGCGCGCCCGTCGAGGCGCTCGATCACATCATGCGTAGTCGCTTTCACGTCAGGTGCCTCCTGGATCTGGGGCGGGCGGCTCAACGGTTGCCCAGGGCAACGCTGAGCGCGGCGGTGAGCTTGAGGACGTCGCGGTCCGTGCGCCTGAGACGCTCGCAGAGGACGGTGGCGACATTGTAGAGCAGCCGGTAGCCCATCGAGAGGTCGGTTTCGACGAGGCGGTCGAAGCTGTCCTTGGTGACTTCCAGCAGATCGCAGTCCGTGCACGTTGAGACCGTAGCCGTTCGCTCGCGGTCGCCCAGGAGCGCCATCTCGCCAAAGAATTGCGGCGCGGACAGGCGCACGATCGTCTTGCGGCGCCAGCGATCGCTCTCAGGCGCTAAGGCGATGCCCAGGCGCTTCGTAATCTCGACGGCGCCCCGCGCAAGAACGTACATCGAGTCGCTCTGCTCGCCCTCGCGCAGGATGTCTGTTCCAACCGGTACCCGCGACTGGCGCATCACCCCGAGGAGGCGAGCGAGCTGGCCCTCGTCGAGCCCGGCAAACAGCGGCATCTCCTGCAGAACGCTGACGCTCGTCATGCGAGTCTCGGGATCCCAATCGCTGCGTCGTCCGGCTGGATAACGTAGGAATCCGGCGGGTTGACGAGCACGCGCATCTCGCCTTCTTCAAAGCGGAGATATTCGGTCCCAGCCTCACTGAACTGCTGCCGGATGAACTCGTCGACGAGGGAGTAATCGTCGGTGAGCAGGTCGTCGAGGGTAACGGCCTTGCTCTCGGCGACGATGGCGAGGGTGAGGAACCCCGAATCCTCGCGGAGCAAACGAAAGACGTCGGCGAAGGTGCGACCAACGTATTCGCGCGGGATGGGTAAATGTGACAGCTCCCCCTCGCCAAAGGAGAGCAGCCGTCGGACAACGCGGGACATTCCGGGTGAAAGCGCCGCCGAGGAGAGCATGAATCCGTTGAACTCGCCGCTGATCACGATGTCGTCGGCGCCCGCGCGGCGGAGGTGTGCCTCGCTGCTCATCTCCAGAGCCTCCGCGGTCACTTTGATGTCGGGCTTGAGGCTCTTCACGGCTAGGGTGACGAGCGTCGTATGTTCGTCCGCGGCTGCCGAGGCGCGCGAGGTATCGGTCAGGACGATGGCGGCGCGCGCGTGGCGAACGTTCGCGCGTTCGAGGGTCGCCTCGGCCGCTGGGTCCCCGTGGATGTAGTGGATCGTGGCGTCGTGGTTTCGGTACATCAGCTCGTGGGCCGTTTCCTCCGGCCCGTCATTGACCAGCACGATCAGCGCGCTTCGCCCGGAGGCCTGGAGCAGCCCCTCGAGCACGCTCTCGCCGTATTGATTCCATCCGCAGACGAGAATGTGGTCGGTCCATCGAATCGTGTCCAACCCGCGCTCCTCCCTGATCCGTTGGGTCACGAGATACGAGGCGATCGTCGCCGTGAACAAAAAGAGGAGGCTCATGCCGCTCAGCATCAGCGCCACGCCAATGAACTTTCCCAGTGTTGTCTTCGGCGTGAGGTCTCCGTATCCCACCGTGGACATCGTGACGATGCTGTACCACATCGCGTCGCCGAAAGAGCGAATATTGCGCTCGTCGCTCGTCATTTCGGCAAAGTAGATGGCGACGGAGCCGAGCGCGAATAGCGTGATCGAGAGCGCCGCCAGGCGCGGCACGTGCTGGCCTTGCAGCCTGCTCCACGCACGGCGGGCGCGCACGGCGATGGGCGCAGGGCGGGGGGCGTTGTTCATCTCCCGGTCGGCCCCGGGCTGGGGACTGCTCCCCTGCGGCTTCCGCCTCGCGAACGATGCGACGTGGCTCGTTTGGCTCGCCATGTGCGGCTTTTGGGATCCTCCGATTCGGCGCGAACGTCTGCTCGCGAGTCGCGCGCATCGCCCAAAGTCTTGAGCGTAAGCCCAAAGTTGAGCCTAATGGGATGTGCGCGCCAGCATGGTACAACTTACGCCACGGCGCGAATGTGGTGGACGGGGCCGCCCCGAGGATGCCCATTCGCCGTCATGGAACGCTGTTGCTCGGAGGCGAGCGCGGCCTATGGCCAGTCTTGTGAAACAACGGCCTCGATCGCCATCAGCGATCGAGCCTTCCGCGGACCGGCGGCGAGCCCGCCGGGGAGTCGCCCTGGTTGGCGCCGCGGTCCTCACTCTCTCGACGTTCCTCGCAGCGTGCGGAAGCTCGGCCGGCAATCTGAGCGCAACGCCCAGGGCCGAGCCGTCCGCGGTCGCCCAGCCGACCCCCGATGGCGCGCGGCGCGCGAACGCCACCACTGACGCGAGGTCCTCTTCAGGCGAATCCGGCGCCCCCTCCGACGATGCGGCCGGTGGCGCACCGCAGATCGCGTCCGCGGACCTGGGCGGCCTGCCGCCACCCGATGTCGCTCAATCGCCCGAGCAAACGTGTTCCGCCCTCTCCGCGACGTTTCCCGAGGACCGGCGGCGACCGGCGAGCGGGATAGACATGTCGATCTTCCTCGTGGCCGCTCTTCGCGACCGGATGCACGCCGCGGACTTGGCCATGCGGGCCCTTCGCGAGACGTCGAGCGTGGAGGTGGCGCACTGCGTCGCGCAGGCTGCTCTCGACGACCTGGTCGGGCGCGGCGGTCGATACGCCTCGTCGACGACGTTCTCTCCAGGCGCCCTTCCGGCGGACCGACCGAACCTCGTTGACCCGGGGCTTGCCCTCAGCGCGTACGATACGACGACGGATGACGGTGTAAAGCGCGCGCTGTCCGACGGGATCCTAGGCGACCCAGACGCGTGGCGGCAGAGCCCCTCGCAAGGCTGGGACGAAATCGACGCTGCCGTTGCCGGGGGGCGCGCATCCGTCTCCGCGCTGAACGGGCGGCTCGCGCGGATCGTTGGGTGGGCGCTGCTGGCTCAGCGGGCCACCGATGTCGCCACGGCGAACCAGATTGGCGCAAGCGCGGCCACCGACTCCGCGGCTGCGCTCCAAAGCGTCCAGGGCGCATACGACTCGCTCTGCAGTCAAACCGAAGACGCTTTTTGCGACGTCGTGAGCTGACGGGGATGGCGGCGAGCGGCGAACGACTCGTCCTCGACCGCTATGTCAGCGACTCCGGAGTCCTCCATGGCATGGCGGAAGAGGTGGCGCGAGGACTGACCGCGCAGCCGAAATGGCTTCCGTCGAAGTACTTCTACGACGAGCGCGGATCCGCGTTGTTCGAGGAGATCACGCAGCTTCCTGAGTACTACCAGACGCGAACCGAGGCGGCGATCCTCCGGGCCATCGCGGGGGCGCTCATCGCTCGGTTCGGATTCGGGTCCCTCGTCGAGATCGGGTCCGGGTCCGCGACGAAGACGCGACTCCTCCTCGACGCGATGGAGCGTCAGGGCGTGCTCCGCGAGTACGTCCCATTTGACGTGAGTGAAAGCATACTTCGAGCGAGCGCCGAGGCGCTGCTCCGCGCGTATCCGACGCTCACTGTCCACGGTGTGGTCGGCGATTTTCAGCAGCATCTCGATCGCGTGCCGCCAGCTTCCAGCCGGCGGCTGGCTATTTTCCTGGGCAGCACCATCGGGAATCTCGACCGGGAGGAGCGCCGGGTCTTCCTTTCCCGCGTGCGCGGGATGCTGCGAGTCGGCGACGCGCTCCTGCTCGGAGTCGACCTGGTCAAGGATATCGCCCGCCTCGAGGCGGCCTACAACGATGCGGCGGGAGTTACGGCCGAATTCAATCGCAACATCCTGTGTGCTATCAACAACGCCCTGGCCGCCGACTTCATACCGGACGCCTACCGCCACCGGGCCTTCTTCAACATGGAGGAGGAGCGGATCGAGATGCACCTCATTCCCGACTCGCCGCAGCGTGTCACCCTACCGGCGTGTGGAATCGTCGTCGACATAGATCCCGCGGAGACCATTCGAACGGAGATCTCGTGCAAGTTCACGCGGGAATCGACGACCGAGATGCTGGAGAGCGCCGGGCTCGATCTCGACGAATGGCACACCGACGATCAGCAGCTTTTCGCCCTCGCAGTCGCCGTTCCGCGCGGAGCGTAGCCCGCGGCGCGCCGACCGTTTGCTGCTTGGGAGGCCGCCCTGACAGCCGCCGACGCAACGGCGGTCACCAGCGTACAATTCGCCAGAAGCGGCGCTTGACCACCTCCTCCGGCGATGTCGGAAGCGTTCCCCGGGGGATCCGCGCCGAAATCGAAGGTGGAGACGTGCAATGCGCGTGGTTGGCGTCCTCTTGTACACGGCAATGGTCGGTGTCCTCTCGATCGCGCTGTTTATTGGGACCGGGGCGGCGAACGGTCCAGCGGCGTCGGCTCAAAGTCGCGTGCAGGTGGACATCGATACGCCGGCCGCCGGGATCACCCTCGTGAACGGACGGGCCATAACCATCGGGGGCTGGGCGGTCGCGCCGGGCGGTCCCGATAGCGGCATTGCTTCGGTCGATGTGTATCTCGACGGCCCGACCGGACGGCACCTTGGAACGGCCACGCTCGGTATCTCTCGGCCTGACGTCGCGTCGGCGTTGGGACACCCCGAGTGGGCGAAGAGCGGGTACAACCTCGACTGGATTCCGCGCGAGGTCTCCGGTGGCCCACACACGGTCTACGTCGTCGCAAGCGCGCTGGCCGGTGACTCCGCCAGCGCGGCGCTGGCGGTGGACAGCTGTGGATGCGGGTTGACCTGGGAGCCGAGTCTCACGCACCCCGCGTTTCGGAGTCTGGGTCCCCTGGGCTGGGAGGTGGACACGGGCGGACCCGGCGTCTGGATCGATCGCAACTTCAACCCGTTCGAATTCTAGGGTCCCGTGTCGGCACCGACGCGCAACGCGACCGATCGCGTTGAGGCACGCCAGCAGCTCGCGATCAACACCATCCGAATTCTCGCCGCCGATGCCGTTCAGGAGGCGAAGTCGGGCCATCCAGGCGCCCCCATGGGGGCCGCGCCGATGGCGTTCACCTTGTGGTCGCGCTTCCTGCGTTTCGATCCGGCGGATCCGCGCTGGCCGAACCGGGACCGATTCGTCCTGTCCGCGGGCCACGCCTCGATGCTGCTCTATGCGCTCCTCCACCTCTCTGGCTATGATCTCCCGCTCGAGGAGATTCGCAGATTTCGCCAGTGGGGATCGCGTACGCCCGGGCATCCTGAGGTTCATCTCACGCCGGGCGTCGAGGCCACGACCGGCCCGCTGGGTCAGGGCTTCGGCAATGGCGTCGGGATGGCGCTCGCCGAGCGGCACCTCGCGGCGCGGTTCAATCGCCCGGGGCACGAGATCGTGGACCACTACACGTACGCCATCGTGTCGGATGGGGACCTGGAGGAGGGGGTCGCGTCCGAAGCGGCCAGCCTGGCCGGCACGCTCGGCCTTGGGAAGCTGATCTATCTGTACGACGATAACGGGATCAGCATCGACGGTCCCACCGACCTGACGTTCACCGAGGATGTCGGAGCCCGCTTTGCCGCATACGGTTGGCACGTACAGCACGTCGACGATGGAAACGACGTCGAGGCGATTGCGGCCGCGATTCGCGCAGCGCAGGCCGCGACGGCGCAGCCATCCCTCATCATCGTTCGGACGGTCATCGGCTACGGCAGCCCTGGCCGCGCCGGTACGGCCAAGGCGCACGGCGAGCCGCTCGGCGAAGAGGAGCTTCGCGCGACCAAAGAAGCACTGGGCTGGTCGCCGGACACGCGGTTCGAGGTTCCGGATGAGGCGCGGTTGCCGTTCCGCGATGCCGCCGCGCGTGGCGCAAGCCTCCACCGAGCCTGGGAAGCCGCTCTCCACGAGTACGCGTCCACGTATCCGGAAGAAGCAGCCCTCTGGAAGCGGCAGCAGGCCGGCGAACTCCCGGACTCATGGGAGGACGCGCTTCCGACCTTCGCGCCGAGCGACGGCCCGATGGCGACGCGCGCGGCGTCCGGCCGCGTGCTCAACGCCGTTGCCCAGAGGATCGAGGCGCTGATCGGCGGCTCGGCGGACCTCGCCGCCTCGAACCTCACGTATCTCAAGGACCAGGGCGACGTCGGACCCGGGGACTTTCAGGGCCGCAACGTCTACTTTGGCGTCCGCGAGCATGCGATGGGCTCGGTCGCCAACGGGATAGCCCTGCACGGGGGTCTCATTCCGTTTGCTGCTACGTTCCTGACGTTCTCTGATTACATGCGACCCGCCATTCGCCTGGCGGCGATGAGCGGCCTCCGCGTCATTTACATCTTCACCCACGACAGCATCGGCCTCGGCGAAGACGGTCCGACCCACCAACCGATCGAGCATCTCCTGGCGCTGCGCGCGATTCCGAACCTGGCCGTCATCCGTCCAGCGGATGCGAACGAAACGACCGAGGCCTGGCGAATCGCTCTCACCCGCCCGGGCCCAACCGCGCTGGTGCTGAGCCGGCAGGCCCTCCCGATCCTCGCTCGCGCCGGCCTCGGTGACGCCGGCGAGACGCGTCGAGGCGCGTATATTCTGGCGGAGGCATCCCGTACGCCGCCGGCGCTGATTCTCATCGCCACCGGATCCGAGGTGGGGATCGCGCTCGAAGCCCGGGCAGACCTGGAGGCGCACGGCGTGCCGACGCGCGTCGTCAGCATGCCGTCGTGGGAGTTGTTCGACGCGCAACCAGCCCCTTATCGCGAACAGGTCTTGCCGCCGGGTGTGCGGGCCCGGGTTGCGGTCGAGGCCGGCGTCACGCTGGCCTGGTGTCGGTATGTCGGCGAGACCGGGTCCGTGGTGGGGATCGATCATTTCGGAGCTTCAGCCCCCGAGCGCGTTCTGTACCAGCAGTTTGGGATCACCAAGGATCGAGTAGTGGCGGAAGGACTCCGTCTCCTCGAACGCACCGGGGGGAAATGATTGCAGGTCGGCTTCGTTGGGCTCGGGCGGATGGGCGCCAACATGGCCCTTCGCCTCATGCAACGCGATCGGCACGTGGTGGTTGGCTACGACGCCGTCCCGGCTGTTGCGAAGACGCTCGAGTCGGAGGGCGCGTCGGCGGTGGCCTCGCTGGACGAGCTGGTTGCGACACTGAAGCCGCCCCGCGTCATCTGGATCATGGTCCCGGCGGGTGACGCTGTCGAACAGACCGTGCTCCGCCTCACAGACCTCTGCGAAGCGGGGGACCTTCTCATCGATGGCGGAAACTCCCACTACAAAGACTCCATGCGTCGCGCCCGCCACGTCGCGGTCCACGGCATCGAGCTTCTTGACGTCGGGACGAGCGGCGGTATCTGGGGACGAGAGTTGGGCTATTCGCTCATGATCGGCGGCAGCGCCGAGGGCTTCGCACGAGCCGAGCCGTTGGCCCGGACCCTTGCCCCCGAGCACGGATATGCGCACGTCGGGCCGAGTGGCGCAGGACACTTCTGCAAGATGGTCCACAACGGCGTGGAATACGCCCTGATGCAGGCGTACGCCGAGGGGTTCTCGCTCCTTGAGCATGGCCCCTTCGACTACGATCTGCACCGCGTGGCCGAGTTGTGGAATCACGGCGGGGTCATCCGCTCCTGGCTGCTGGAGCTCACCGCTGAGATGCTGGAGCAAGATCCGACGCTGGCGGATGTGGCAGGGTACGTCGAAGACACTGGCGAAGGGCGATGGACCGTCGAGGCGGCCGTGGAGCACGCGGTGCCCGCGCCGGTCATCACGCAGTCCCTCTTCGCGCGATTTCGCTCGCGCGAAGCAGACGATTTTGGGGACAAGATCGTCGCGATGCTCCGGAAGCAGTTCGGCGGACACGCCGTCCGTCGGACGGGCACCCGGCGCGTCTAGGGGCCCGAGCGGACCGCCGCAATTGGGTCCATCGGCTGAATGAACCTGCGGGAGGCCGGCTACCGGAGGATCTCGATCTTCAGACGGCTCAGCCGATCGGAGTCAGCGACGAGCCCGATCTCGACCACCTTGCCCTCCTGGATGGTGAACCCAAACACCACTCGGGGAATGCCGCCGGGGGCCCACACGGCGCCTGGCACGCCATCGATGAGCGCCAGCTGTGCGGCCTGCGCCGCCCCGGCGAACTTCTCGGCCACCGCTTTCGCTCCACGAAGCTCCGACGTGAGGAATCCGGACCTCATACCCATCCGCAGCGCCGTCTCGTCGGTCCGAAGCGCAACAGCTGGATCGAGCACCGCCAGAAGCGCCTGAAGATCGCCGGCGCGTGAGGCCCTGAAGAATGCCTCCACGATGTCGCGCTGTCGCTCCACGTTCGCGGCGCCGTCATCCTCCGACGCGCCCTGCACCCGCCTGCGGCCACGGCTCGCAAGCTGGCGAGCGGCGACAGGCGAGCGGCCGACGATCCCGCCAATCTCCTCAAAGGACACGCCGAAGACGTCATGCAGGACGAATGCCACGCGCTCGGCGGGGGCCAGCCGCTCGATCACGGCGTGCATCGCCAGCCCGACCGACTCTGCCAGCATCGCCTCGCGCTCCGGATCGGCAGCGTGCGGGACGAATTCGCCGTCGAGCGCCAGCGGCTCCTCGCGCCGAGACCGACGCGAGCGGAGCATGTCCAAACACACTCGCGCCACGACCGTGGTCAGCCAACCGCTCAGGTTCTCCACTTTGGTGGAGTCGGAACGGCTCAGCCGCAGCCACGCCTCCTGCACCGCGTCGTCGGCTTCGCTGGCCGAGCCGAGCAGCCGATAGGCCACCGCCTGCAATCGTGCCCGATCGGCCTCGAAGCGCTCCGCTAGCCACTGGCCTTCCATCGGTCACATTCTCCCATTTGGTTTCGTCATACAGTTGACGAGCCGCTGATTGCTCATGTGACCGGAAAGGAGATCGACCGTGAAGATCAAGCTGACCAGCATTTACGTGGATGACCAGGACCGGGCCCTCGCCTTCTACACAGACGTCCTGGGCTTCGTCAAGAAGGCCGACTTCACCCAGGGCCCATATCGCTGGCTGACGGTGGCCTCACCCGAGGAGCCCAATGGCGCCGAGCTGCAGCTGGCCCCGAACGACGATCCCGCCGCGAAGAGCTACCAGCAGGCGATGGTCCAGCAGGGCCGGCCAGCCGCGATGTTCTTCACCGACGACGTCCAGGCCGACTACGAACGCATCAAGGCTCGCGGTGGCGAATTCACGTCGCCGCCAACCCAGGCGCCCTGGGGATCTCTGGTCGTGCTGAACGATACCTGTGGCAACTTGGTGCAGTTGACACAACTGTCCTGGCAGGGTTAGCGCCCCAACCGACGCTCCCTCGCCCGGCTGCAGCGGGCGCCCTCGCCGGGCCGGGCACAGGAGCGCCAAATCGTCCGCCACCGCCGATTCGCTAGACTGCTACTGTTACCGCGACAACACGCACGGAGACACGACCATCATGGCCACGATGGCTGACACGCCGTCGCCCGCGTTGCCCGCTGCCGACCGCCACGACCTCATCCGCGTGCGGGGCGCGCGCGAGAACAACCTCAAGGACATCAACGTCGAGATCCCGAAGCGGCGGCTGACCGTGTTCACCGGCGTCTCCGGATCGGGCAAGTCGTCGCTGGTGTTCAGCACCATCGCGGCGGAGTCGCAGCGGTTGATCAACGAGACCTACAGCGCGTTCGTGCAAGGGTTCATGCCAACGGTGGCCCGGCCCGACGTGGACGTGTTGGAAGGACTCACGACCGCGATCATCATCGACCAGGAGCGAATGGGCGCCAACGCCCGTTCGACGGTCGGCACGGCAACCGACGCCAACGCGCTGCTTCGGATCCTATTCAGCCGGCTCGGGCAGCCGCGCGTCGGGCCTCCCACGGCCTACTCGTTCAACGTCCCGACGCGGAAGGCGAGCGGATCGATGACTGTCGCCAAGGGCAAGGGGGAGCGGATCGTGGTGCGCGACGTCGTGTACCACGGCGGCATGTGCCCGCGCTGCGAAGGGATGGGGAGCGTGACGGATATCGACCTCTCCCAGCTCTTCGACGAAACGAAGTCGCTCAAAGAAGGCGCGTTCACGATCCCCGGCTATACCGACGATGGCTGGCAGGTGCGCATCTTCAGCGAATCCGGCTTCCTCGACCCGAACAAGCCGATACGGGACTACACCGAGCGGGAGCGCAACGACCTCCTCTACAAGGAACCGGTAAAGGTCAAGGTCGGGAACATCAATCTCACCTACGAAGGGCTGATCCCAAAGATTCAGAAGTCGTTCCTGTCCAAGGACGTCGATGCGATGCAGCCGCACATCCGGGCTTTCGTGGAGCGCGCAGTCACCTTCACAACCTGTCCCGAGTGCGGGGGAACGCGCCTCAATGAGGCCGCCCGTTCGTCGAAAATCAAGGGCATCAACATCGCCGATGCCTGCGCCATGCAGATCAGCGACCTCGCCGAGTGGCTGCGCGGGCTGGACGAGCCGTCCGTGTCGCCGCTCTTGGCGGCGCTGCGGCAGACGCTCGACTCGTTCGTGGAGATGGGGCTGGGGTACCTCAGCCTCGATCGACCGACCGCCACGCTTTCCGGTGGTGAGACGCAGCGCACCAAGTTGATCCGTCACCTCGGGTCGTCGCTCACGGACGTGACCTACGTCTTCGATGAACCCACCATCGGGCTGCACCCGCACGATATCCAGCGGATGAACGACCTGCTGGTGCGCCTGCGCGACAAGGGCAACACCGTCCTCGTTGTCGAGCACAAGCCGGAAGTGATCGGGATCGCCGACCATATCGTCGACCTCGGCCCCGGCGCAGGCGCCGACGGCGGCCAGGTGGTCTTCGAGGGCAGCGTCGACGGGCTGCGGGCCAGCGGCTCGCCCACTGGACGGCACCTGAGCGTCCGTGCCTCCCTGAAGCCGTCGGTCCGGAAGCCGCGGGGGGTGATGCAGGTGCGCGGTGCCCGCGCCCACAACCTGAAAGACATCGACGTTGACATCCCGCTCGGCGTGCTCGTGGTGGTAACGGGCGTGGCTGGGGCGGGCAAGAGCTCCCTCATCCACGGCTCGGTCGCTGGCCGCGACGGGGTGGTGTCGGTCGACCAGACTCCGATCCGAGGCTCGCGGCGGAGCAACCCGGCGACCTACACCAGTTTGCTGGACCCGATCCGCAACGCGTTCGCGAGGGCGAACGGGGTGAAGCCCGCGCTGTTCAGCGCCAATTCGGCGGGGGCCTGTCCGACCTGCAACGGCGCCGGGGTGATCTACACGGACCTGGCGATGATGGCCAGTGTCGCCAGCGTCTGCGAGGATTGCGAAGGACGGCGGTTCCAGGCGTCGGTGTTGGACTACCGGCTCGGTGGACTCAACATTGCCGAAGTGCTCGACCTCTCAGTCGAAGACGCGATCCGTTTTTTTAGCGGCGGCGAGGCGCGCACGCCAGCGGCGCACGTCATCTTGCAACGCATGGCCGACGTTGGGCTCGGCTACCTGCGCCTCGGCCAGCCGTTGACGACGCTATCCGGCGGGGAGCGGCAGCGACTGAAGCTTGCGACGTACATAGGCGCCGACGGCGGCGTCTACGTGCTCGATGAGCCGACAACGGGGCTGCACCTGGCGGATCTTCAGCTGCTCCTCGGGCTCCTGGACCGACTGGTCGACTCCGGCAAGTCGGTCATCGTGATCACGCACCACCAGGCGGTCATGGCGCACGCCGACTGGATCATCGACCTCGGGCCGGGAGCAGGTCACGACGGCGGCCGGATCGTATTTGAGGGCACGCCCGCGGACCTGGTCGCCGCCCGATCAACCCTCACCGGGGAGCACCTCGCGATGTACGTCGGCATTTGATCGTCGCGCAGAGACCTGTGCGTCGAACGCGCTCGGGCGTTTCCATGGCGTCGCCTTGAAGAGCGCTGCCTAATCTGCTAGATTAGCACAGTCTAACAAGCATCCGACGCCTAGGTTTTCCTGGAGGCCTTGCTTGACTCGCTGGGCCGCGCGCCTCGGTTTGGCGCTCCTGATCGCATTTGCTCTCCTGACGTTCGGACGAGTCCACGCGTCGAGCCCAAGCGATGACCTCTCATCGTTGGTCGTCCAGGTCGATGCGGCCACGAGCCGATTGCAGTCGGGAGACCTTGCCGGCGCACGAGCGGCCTATCAAGCGTTCGACAACGGCTGGTACGACATCGAGGATGGCATCCGCGATGTGTCGCGCGCCCACTACCGCGCCATCGAAGACGCGATGGGAGACGCGAAATACGCGCTCACCAGCGACCCCGTCGATCAAGGGCGTGCCCTGGAAGCGCTCCAGCGCCTCCGCAGTGAGTGCGACAGCTTCATCAGCGAGGTGAGCGCGGGCTCGCCCAGCCCCGCGAGCGCTCCGTCCCCTGTAGCTGAGCCCGCCAGTGTCCAGGGGTTGCTGACGACGGTTGACGGAGCGCTTGCCCGCCTCGATGCGGGAGATACCTCGGGCGCGATCGCGGAACTGAACGAGTTCCGGTACGCCTGGACCGATGTCGAAGGACTCGTCAAGGTCCGATCGGCGGCGGCGTATACCCGAATCGAGAACAACATGGCGAAAGCCGCCGCGCAGCTCGCGAGCAGGCCGCCCGACGTTGCCGCCGCGCGTCAGACCCTCGGCGAAATGCGCGCGGACCTCTCGGAAGTCGCCTCCAGTGGATCGCACTACGGCGTGCCCGACGCCGCCATCATCCTGCTGCGTGAGGGCCTCGAAGCGCTGCTCGTGGTCGGAGCGCTCCTCACGTTCCTCCAGAGGATGGGACACGGGGACAAATCGCGCTGGATCTGGTTGGGATGCGCTGCCGCTATCGCGGCCAGCGTCCTCGTTGCCGCCGTCGTCAACGTCATCTTTGCCCGGGCTGGTGGGTCGAATCGCGAGTTGCTCGAAGGTGTGACCGGTCTCGTGGCGGCGGCGATGCTGATCTACATGAGCTACTGGCTGCATTCCAAGGCGAGCCTCGGAGCCTGGCATCACTACATCCAGCAGAAGGGCACGGCGGCCCTCTCCAGTAACAGCCTGTTCTCCCTCGCCTTTCTGGCCTTTCTCGCGGTGTTCCGCGAGGGCGCCGAAACGGTGCTTTTCTACGCGGGCATCGCCCCCTCGATCGCCCTGGGCGATCTCGCGCTCGGGCTCGCCTTGGGGGTCGTCGGGCTTGTCGCCGTGGGTGTTGCGATGTTCGCGCTGGGGGTGCGTCTCCCGCTGCGTCCCTTCTTCGCCGCCGCTACGGTGCTGATCTATTACCTGGCGTTCAAATTCGTCGGAACCGGCATCCATGCGCTGCAGGTGGCTGGCGTTCTGCAGGCGACCACCGCGCCCTATCTCCCCGAAATCGGCGCGCTCGGCGTGTATCCCACGTGGGAAACAACCGCCGCCCAGCTGCTGCTGGTGATGGTGTCGGTCGCCGCTCTCGTTGCGGAGCGCGTTCGACGCGCCCCGAATGTCGACCTCGTCCGCAAGCCATCGGCCGCTGGCTGAGCAGCGAGCCAACTCGTCCAGGGAGGCAATCTGTGTCGCATCGCATCCTGATTTCGACTTTCACCGCCGTCGCCCTCGGGTTCGCCCTTCTATCCGCTGCGCCGGTCGTCTTGGCGCAGGACGACGCCGTGGCCGGCAACGCGTCACGCCTGCTGGCTATCGCGACGTCCGTCGATGAGTCCGTGAGCGCCTCGGACTGGGACGCTGCGCGAACTGGGTGGCAGTCTTTTGACGGGACGTGGGACGATGTCGAAGACGGTTTCCGCGCCGTATGGCGCGATGGGTACCGAGACGTCGAATCCCACATGTCCACTATTCAGCGATTGTTGAGAGAGGACGTCCCCAATGCCGATCAACTTCATGCTGAGATCTCGGCGCTGACCGACCTGCTGACCCAGTTCGGCGCATCGAACTGAAACAAGATCGCGCGCGGTTGCCGAACGGGACGGCTTCTCGTAGAATCCCTGCGACGGTCAGCGGTCCGAAACAATTGCATATGGCGTCGACGGGAACGAGTAGGCGCTCGGCGGACGATCAGAGAGCCCGGGGTTGGTGCGACCGGGCGCGTCCCCTCCGCTGAACATCCTCCCAGAGCCGCCGCCCGAACGGTTGCATTCGACGATGGGCGACCAAGTAGACGTGGCCGGGGCGCCCCCCGTTACCATGGGCCAGGGTATGAACACGTACCCTGATACGAGCGCTTCGACGTCGTCGAAGAAACTGGGTGGTACCGCGGGAATAGATCCCGTCCCATTGGGGACGGGATTTTTTGTTTGGGAGAGCGCATGAGCCAGCTTTTCGTTTACGACACGACTCTTCGGGATGGGACGCAGGGAGAACACGTTTCCCTGACCGTGGAGGACAAGCTGCGCATCGCGCGAAAGCTGGATGAGTTCGGCATCGACTTCGTTGAAGGCGGCTGGCCCGGATCCAATCCCAAAGACTCGGAGTTCTTCCAGCGCGCGCGTCAGCTGCGCCTCGCGCATGCCCGACTGACTGCCTTCGGCGCCACACGGCGAGCGGGCGTTGCCGCAGATGGCGACGAGGGCTTGCGGACTTTGCTCGCCGCCGACACGCCCGTCGTCACCCTGTTCGGTAAGAGCTGGACCCTCCACGTGACCGAGGCGCTCCGGACCAGCCTCGATGAAAATCTCGAGATGATCCGTTCCTCGGTGGCGTTCCTGAAGGCGGAGGGACGGGAGGTCATCTACGACGCGGAGCACTTCTTCGACGGCTATCGCGCCGATCCGGAATACGCCATGGAGACGCTCGCCGCGGCGGCCCACGCCGGCGCTGACTGGATCGTGCTCTGCGACACCAACGGCGGCGTGCTTCCGTGGGACGTCGAGAGCATCGTGAGTGAGGTGCTCGCCGCGGGCCACCAGCGGGTTGGGATCCACGTCCACAACGACGCGGGCACGGCCGTCGCCAGCACGCTTGCCGCAGTTCGCGCCGGCGCCACCCAGGTGCAAGGGACCGTGAACGGAGTGGGAGAGCGCTGCGGAAACGTGGACCTGTGCCCGGTCATCGCCGGCGCTGCGCTCAAGCTCGGCGCGGAGATGGCCTGCTCGTCCAAGCTGGACCAGCTCACCGCGCTTTCGGCATATCTGTACGATGTGGCCAATCTCGTTCCCGTCGACAATCAACCGTACGTCGGCAGAAGCGCATTCGCGCACAAGGGCGGCGTCCACGTTAGCGCGATGATGCGAAACGAACGGACGTACGAGCACGTGGACCCCGCGTCGGTCGGCAACCTGCGCCGCGTCCTGATCTCGGAGCTCGCGGGCCGGAGCAATCTCTTCGCGGCGGCCAAGGAGATGGGCATCGATCTCGACGACGACGCCCCGGCCGCATTGCGGGCCGTGCAAACGGTCAAGGAGCTGGAGAGCCGTGGCTACCAGTTCGAGGCAGCGGATGCCTCGTTGGAGCTGCTCCTTCGCCGCCAGCTGGGACTCTGGGAGCCCCGCTTTCATCTTCGGGACTATCGCGTGACCATCGACCATCGTGGCGGGGAGCCTCGAACCGACGCCACCATTCGCCTCATGGTGGGCGAGCGCGAGGAGCACACCGCGGCTGACGGGGACGGCCCAGTGCACGCGCTGGACCGGGCGCTGCGCAAGGCGCTGCAGCCCTTCTACCCTGGTATCGCGGACATCCATCTGACGGACTATCGGGTTCGCGTCCTGGACGGCTCGCAGGGGACCAGCACCCAGGTTCGGGTGCTGATCGAGTCTGCCGACGAGCATGGCACGTGGACGACCGTGGGCGTGTCGACCAACATCCTGGAGGCAAGCTGGGAAGCGTTGGCCGACGCGATCGAGTACGGCCTCGCCCGCCAAAGCGGCGCGGTGCTAGTCCCGTCCCCCGCGTCGGCGGAGCCGGTCTAGGCGACGATCCCTCGCGCCGCGCGCGCAATTTCCCGGAGGAGGTGGCTATGCCATTCACGAGCTGGCGGGGCGTTGTCGGCGTCGTAAAGCCCACCATGCGGCCGGGCTCTCTCGAAGAATTCATTCGCCTCCTTCCGGAGGGTATCGGCGTGATCCCGACGTTCCTGAATATCCGCGAGGGAACGATCGCCGAATTCTCGACCGTCCTGGAGGCAGTCGAGGCCAAAGTAGCCGAGCTTGCGCGTCTCGGCGTCGACCTCATCCATCCGGAGGGCGCGCCGCCCTTCATGGTCCAGGGACACGAGGCGGAGCGAGCGCTCGTCGATCGGTGGCAGCAGCGGTACGGGGTGCCCATCGTCACCACGCCGCAAACGCAGGTCGCCGCCCTCCACGCCCTGGGCATCCACGCTTTCGTGGGCGTCACCTACTTCACCGGCGAGATCAACGACCTGTTCACCCGGTATTTTCAGGATGCGGGATTCACCGTGCTGGCCATGGAGGGAATCGATGTCCCGTTCGAGGACGTCGGACGCATATCGTCGCTGGAGGTCTACGCGCACACGAGGCGCGCATTTCTGAAACACCACGGAGTCGAGGGAATTTACATGCTGGGATCCGGCTGGAGGACTCTCGACATCATCGAGATGCTGGAACAAGACCTCGAGGTGGCCGTGGTCCATCCCGTTCCCGCGCGTGTCTGGGCCGTCCAGCGACGGCTCCACGTCCGCCAGCCGATCTCCGGGTACGGTCGGCTGCTGGAGGAGCTGCCCTAGCGGCGCGGCCGAAGAACGACTCGTCCCCCTGAGTGAAGCGAAAGATCTCTTTAATAGCGGTCAACTCTCGACCGATTCCTCGTCTGCAGGCTCAGAATGACGGTTTCCGTCCGGCCCTCCAGGCGGGCGGCGGGTCACCCTCTGGCCGGACGCGGCCCTCGAGTGCCATACTTCGGGCTCAGCTACGCATCCGCCATCCAGTTCCGTCTGCCTTCAGGCCATCGATTGGAGGGATTCATGGGTCTTCGTTTTGTTGCGCTCCTCGCAGTCACGGCGGCCACGTGTTTGGCGCTGCTCCGCGGTCAACCCGTGGACACGAGCACAGCGTCGGCGCAGGGAGAGGTCCACTACGTACCGCGTTGGGACCTCCAAAACAGCGGAGTCGACGACGATTTACGCGCGGTCCAGTTCGTGGATAGCTTGACCGGTTGGGCCGTGGGGTCCAACAACACGATTTTGCGCACCCGAGACGGCGGCCAGAGCTGGCAGCGGCTGGTAGACCGACGACCGAACGGACCGGAGTTCACGGATGTCCAGTTCACCAGCGCGACTGACGGATGGGTGGGGGCGCGCGGCACGCTGCTCCACACCACGAACGGCGGCGATAGCTGGCAGCCAGCGAATGAGCTTGCGCGCGGTGTATCGGGATTCGGGTCCGGCTCGTCGGTGGGATCGACCCGGTTCCAGACGAGCCTGGTCCACGTCTATCGATCCGATGACGGCGGCCGAACGTGGACCGCGCTCCCGGGCCAGCTCGCCCACAACGATTATGAGGTCACCTTCTTCACCGACAGCAGCCACGGATGGCTCGCCCGCCGCGGTCGTGGCGGCCTCGCCCTCACCGTCGACGGGGGCACGACGTGGCAGGAAGTGCAGCAGAATCTCTACTGCTGCGGACGGTCGAAGATTCAGTTTGTCAATCCAAGCACCGGGTGGACCTTTGGGCAGGATGCCGCCACCATCCTCTCGACGGCCGATGGCGGCCAGACGTGGACCGGTCAGTTCACCGGGGTCCGCGCGTCCTCCTCGCTCCAGGACATGGTGTTTCTCAATGAAGTGGTCGGATACGTCCTCATCAACTCTGACAGCGGCATCGTCGTGATGACGGCGGACGGCGGCGCAACGTGGCAGGAGATCGGGAGGCTCGGAGCCAGCTCGAATGTGCGCGGTATCAGCTTCCCCGATTCAGAGCACGGGTGGGTGGTCGGCGATAAGGGATTCGTCATCCACTACCATCTCGTCCCCGTGTACGACGAAGAAGAGTCGGCCCCAAGCGACGAAGGCGGAGAATAACGGCAGACTCGAGCCAGGGTCACGTTCGGCCGACCTGCCTGGTACACTTGTGGGTGCCGGCGGCGCGTTGTCCGCACCCCGCGATCGCGACACGGCCCAGAAGCATCGTGCTGAGTGACCCCCATCCCTCCAGATCTCCTGCAGGCGCTCTTAGACCCGACGGCACCAGTCCCCGCCGGATGGCCATCCGGTGGGTGGGGCGCGTTCCTCCTGTTCCTGTTTCCCGTCGGAGGCGGGATTCCGGTCGGCGTGCTCATGGCCCAGAACGGTGGTGTGCCCGCGTGGGGAACCGCGGTTCTCTACTTCCTGTCGGACGTCGTGCTTGCGTTCACCGCGGAGCCGGTGCTCATATTCTTCCGCTGGCTTGGGAGACTGGTGCCTCCCCTCGGGCGCGTGGGAGCCTGGCTGACGCGGATTACGGCGGGCGTCGGACTGCGCGATGAAGGCGCTCGTGGCCCATTGGGGCTCATTCTCGTCAGCTTTGCCGTGTCGCCGTCGACCGGGCGGGCGGCGGCGGCTGCGGCCGGGCACGGATTCATTCCGGGATGGGCCCTCGCTATCACCGGCGACATGGGCTACTTCGCGCTGATCATGGCGTCCACGCTGTGGCTCAGCAGCGTCCTCGGCGATCAGCGTCTCACCATCGGATTGATGCTCGGCGTGACCTGGGTGCTCCCGCTGCTGCTCCGACGAATGCGCAGTGGCGCGCGTGCATTCGGGCCCGCGCCAGCCGCTGCGCCCATCGCCGTTCCTGCCGCCGCCCAACGCGTGATGGCCGCGCGTTCCACCGCGCCCAGACGGGCCCGGCGACGGCGGCGCTGAGGAGCGCTTCAGCGAATTGCGCCGACGATCGTGTCGTCCAGAAATCGCCATACAACAGCGGCTTCGGAGAATCCGGACACGCTCAGCGCCTCTACGTGGAACGCGCTCGTCAAACACTCGTCGTGTCGCGGGTGCAGCTCGTTGAAGACGGTGTCGCGCTCCGCCAGGAGTCTGCCGAATGCCTGCTCATCCCGCGCCGCGTTCCACCACTCATCCCACGATTCGCCGTCGGGTCGCTCCGCGCGCCACAAGCGTCCGCGCAGCTCCTGCGTCTGGCGCCCCAGCCGTGTGCTCGAGGGCGCCACGAGAATGTGCTCGGCGTTGAAGAACACGCCGGCCTCCCGGATCAGGTCCGCCAGCGCGCCATAGACCCGTACGAGGTCGCCCGGCGCGAGCCAGTGCAGCGCAGTTGCGGTGAGTACGGCGTCGAATGGCGCGTGGCCTGCCACGGATTCGTGCCAGGCGGGATCGCGCAAGTCGGCACGCACCCACTGGAGGCGCCCACCAGCGTCTCCAAGCGTTTGGCGCCCGATCTCGAGAAGGAATGGGTCGGCGTCGAGAGCGACGACGCGAGCCTGTGGGAACCGCTCCAGCACTCTGCGACTGATCGATCCCGGGCCACACGCCAGATCGAGGATCGTCCGCGGTTCCGGGCCGGCGATCTCAGCGACCATCTCCAGCATGATGCGAAACCGTTGCTCGCGACGGGGGATGTGCCATTGCTGTTGATCTTCCCATCGACGCGCCCAAGCCTCCCAGTCGACCGCCCCCGGGACTGTCTGCTCCATGCCGTCTCCCTGTCATCGTACGTGGCTCTCCTGATTATGGCGCAGCGCGTCCATGGCGCTCCCCAACATGCGCGTCCGGTTCGCGCCGCCTATGGACGATGCAAGCGGGACGGAAAGAGTAAACTGGATGGATTCGACGGGTTCGCTGAGAGTGGGGATGGCGCTCAACAGGAAGACGCTCGAGGGTCGCATTCGGGCCAGCCAGGTCGCGGCAGCGCCGACGCCAGCGCCAAGCAGGCCGCGCATGGCGCTGGTCCCGTCGGGGGTCATGCCGCTCGGGGCACGCTGCGCGATGGTGGTGATCGAGGCGAGCCGGGTGGTGGACGACCCCCTGGCTGCGCCAGTCAGCTCCTGGATGTTCGAGGCGGACGAGCCCCAGGAAGCATCCTGGTACCAGACTCGACTTGCGATTCAGGTGGCGACCGATCTGCAGCGATCGACGCCGCTCAACATCATCATGCAGATCGTCAATCTCGCCGAGTCGAGCCGAATCAATCGGGCCAAGCAGTGGGAACGGGATGTGGCGGCCACGCTGGCTCAGGGCAACCAGCTCGTCGCGCGGATGCAGCGCTACTCCGCCCTCTTCTGGAACCCGGACATCCGCGATCTTGCCGATACGGTGCTGCGGATCATCCATCCCGATAGCCGCGACGGCGAGCTCGCTATGGCGTTCGGGGAAGAGAACCTGCGGGATCTCTACGAACAGGCGCTCCGGGTCCACGCCGGAAAGCAGCGGCTAACTGCCGGTCCCTTCCTCCGTCTGGCCGAACGCGTGCTGGTCTGGCGGATCGAGTCCGCACTCGCCCGCGCGGACGGACCGGATGCCCTGGGAATCGACGACGAGCGAGTCGTCTCGAGCCTCGAGCAGGTGCGATGGCTGCGCTTTGTGAAGGGCAAACAGCTGGCGATGTCGGACCAGCTGGATTCCGAGGCTTCGTGGGCGGAGGATCCGATCCAAAGTAATTCCGAGGCTTTCTCGATCATCGCCAGCGTGATCGAGACCATCTTCATCTATCGCGAGATCGAGCAGGACCCCTGCGTCGTCCACGTGAACACGATCCAGGCCTATCTGAAGCAGATCGAGGCTCTGGCGACGACGCTGACCAACGTCGACGATTTTCCGATGGCCCGGTTCAAGTCTGGACTCGTCCGCGAAGCGATCACCGAGCTGGTCGGGCCCGTGACATTTCTCGCGTACGTGGCCCACGCGACGGGCGAAGGCGAGCGGCTGGCCGAGGCAGAGACCCGGCGATCGGTCTCCTCCCTGGACGACGCGCGTATCAATCTCCTTCGATTTCTCGAGTATGCGGAGAACGCTGCGAGGAGCTATCTCGAGTGGCTCGAAGCGCGGACGATGCGCAAGCGGCCGGCCGTGGCCACCCGCAGATTTCGCATACCGCCGGGACGGCGACCCTAGCGGAACTCCCACGCGTTAATGTTCCACGCCATGCTGGCCTCGGGGCCTACGACCTCGAGCCCGCTGAGGCTTGACACGAACGCCCACGGCTGGGTCCGGAAGAAGAGCGAAATCGACGCCACGTCATCTGTGAACAGCTTTGCCATCTGCCCGATCTGCGCCATCCGCTCATCGTGATCCAGCGTGGTGTCGAACTCGCGAGCCAAGCGGTCGTAGTCGGCGTTGGACCACCCGCCCCGGTTGCCGCCGGTCCAGTGGTTATCGGCGGTCGGAATTCCTCGCGACGTGAACGCCAGGAGGCTCGCCTCGCCGGAGTTCGTGTTGTTGGTGAACATCGACGAGAAGGACGCGCGGGCCTGCCCATCCTGAGCGAGGGCAGCCGGCAGGATCGATTCCTGGACGTCAAAGCCAGCCTGCCGCCAGCCGCTCGCCAGGATCGACTGCTCGGCGGAGTTGTCGGCTGCGCCGTTCGTCTGGATCTCGGCGGTGAAGCGGCCGCCGGACGGGTTCGCGTACGTTCCATCCGGTCCCCGCGTGAAGCCCGCCTCGGTCATGAGCCGGTCCGACTGGCGAAGATCGAAGGGGTACTTGACCATTTCCCGCACCACCGCCGGTCCCCATTCCGACGCCGGGGAGATGATGAAGTCTGATGTGACGCCGGAGCCGTGGTAGAGCGCGTCATTGATCGCGTCCTTATCGACGGCATAGGCAAGGGCTTTCCGCACGCGGACGTCCAGGAGCGCGCGCGGGCTCACAATCTCGGGGCGAAACTGGAAGTTGGTGGCGCGCCACTGGTTCGGGTGCTCAAGCACCGTACCGAGACCTCGAGGTCCCCACTCCCCCTTGAGCGTCTGCGCCTCTTCGAGGCGCAGCGACGTGTCGGCGGAGAGATGGACCTGGCCGCCCAACAGGTTTGCGAGAACCGTGCTGGCGTCGCTCATGAACAACATATGGATGCGTTCGATCTTGGCCCTCCCACGCGCATAACCGTCGAATGCGGACGCATCGATGAACGCGCCGGGCTCCCAGCGATCCAGCTTGAACGGTCCCAGCCCGACGAAGTCGCGCGTCCAGTATGACGAGTTGACGAGCGCATCCACCTGATCGGGCTGAGCGATCTCCTGTAGGAGGTGACGCGGGAGGGGCGGAAAGGCGCGATTGCGGCCCGTCAGCGAGCCGGCATCCGGGTATGGGCGGCTCCAGCGGACCACGACGGTTCGATCATCGGCGGCGGACACGTCCTCGATGGCGTTCCACGGCTGCAGCCGTGCCTGACCAAGCTGTGGCAGGGTGTACGTTTGCCACGCGAAGACGAAGTCGTCGGCGGTGAGGGGCGCGCCGTCGTGCCAGGTCAGGTTGGGTTTAAGGCGATATGTGGTCTGCATTCGCCCGTCGGGGAACACGCGCCACGTGTCCGTGTTGAGCTGCGGGAGCGACTCCGCGAGGTTCGGCTGCGCGACTTCATGGGTGTCGAGCACTGCCAGCTCGGCGTTGAACATGCCCTTCGTCAGGTACAGGGCGACGCCGGCCTCCTGGGGCGGTCGTGTGGCGAGGCTCTCCGGCTCGACCCGCACGGCTGCCACGAGGGTTCGCGCCGAAGGCGCGCCAGAGGCTGGAGCGCTTGGCGCAGCGCCCGTTTGCCCAGGGCCGCCCGGTGCGCATGCGGCCACGATCGTGAGACAGACAAGGACGATAGGGAGTGTGCAGGACAGGCGCAACGTGAGCATACCTCGGGATCTCAATCCACAGGGAATCTTGCAGAACCATACCATGCGTCGCATTTCGCACGCCTGGCGAACGGCCGGTTGATGCCGGGGTCTCGCGTGTCCATACTTGAAACAAGCGAACCCCGAGAGACAGCGATACGGGAGGGCGCGTGGCGTATGTCGTCGCAGCCATGTGGCGAGCGAAGCCGGGGAGTGAAGACGCGGTGGCGCGCGTGATCGAGAGGATGACGCCGCTCTCGCGCGCCGAGCCGGGCTGCCTCACGTACGAGCCGCATCGCGCGCTCGCGGACCCGCGGCTCTTCTTCCTCTACGAGGTGTACGTCGACGCCGCGGGATACGAGGCCCACCGCGCGACGGAGCATTTTCAGCGGTACGTCGTGGGCGAGGCGATTCCACAGCTCGAGTCGCGCGACGTCTCCTTCTTCGTGAAGATGGATGCATAGCGCTACGACCAACCGTGGCGCAACCGCTCAGGCCGTGGCGTCGCCGCTTAACGACGGCGGCCTCCGCGTCCTCTGCGCGCCCGCGAGCTTCAAAGAGACTCTGTCCGCGCGGGCCGCCGCGCAGGCCATGGCAGCTGGCGTCCGCTCTCTCGGGTCAGAAATCGCCGTAGATGTCTGCCCCGTCGCCGACGGCGGCGAAGGCTCCCTCGATGCGCTCATTGACGCGATGGGCGGGCGAATCGAGAGGGCCGTGGTGACGGGTCCGCTCGGGAGCCCGGTCAGCGCGCGATTCGGTCTGGCTGCCGGAGGGACCATTGGCATCGTCGAGCTGGCCGAGACCGCCGGACTGGGGCTCGTCCCGCTGCACCGACGGGACCCAACGCGCACCACGACCTACGGCACCGGCCAGCTCATTCGGCGCGCGGCCGACTTGGGCTGCGCCCGGGTCATCGTCTGCGTCGGCGGAAGCGCGACGTGCGACGGAGGAGCGGGACTGGCGCAGGCCCTCGGCGCGATGTTCCTGGACGCGAACGGTCGGCCTGTGCGATGGCCGATGACCGGCGAGATGCTGTCGCTCGTGCGCCAGGTCGTTCCTCCCCGGGGCCTACCAGCCATCGATGTCGCGTGCGATGTCCAGAGCCCGCTCCTCGGGCCCGAGGGCGCCGCGGCCCTGTACGGTCCGCAGAAGGGGGCGACGCCGGACCAGGTGCGCGCGTTGGAGCACGGCCTCGCCAACCTGGCAGGCCTCGTCGACTTCGACTCTCGGACGCCGGGGGCCGGCGCGGCGGGCGGCGCCGCCTTCGGGCTCGCCGCGTTGTGCGGCGCGCGGCTCGCGCCGGGGATCGACCTGGTGCTCGACGCTGTCGGCTTCGCCGCGCGTAGTCGCCGCGCGACGCTCGTGCTGACGGGCGAAGGGCGGCTCGACCGCCAGACGCTACAGGGCAAGGCGGTCGCCGGTGTGGCGGCCGCGGCGCGTCGCGCGGGGGTCCCAACCATCGCCATCGTCGGCGGGACCGGAGCCGGTGCCGCCGATTGCACCGACCCCTCGAAGGGCGGCTACGTGTGCCGGATCGTCAGCCTGACCGAGCGGTACGGCGAAGAGCGCGCGGTCGCGGAGGCGGGAACGTTGTTACGGCAGACGGCGATGGCGGTCGTCGCGGAGGAGCTGGAGCGGTTGGCCCCGCAGCGTGCTGAGGGAGGCGCGTGACATGGAGCTGGGCTTCGTTGGCCTCGGCAAGATGGGGCGTCCAATGGTGGAGCGATTGCTTGCCGCTGGCCACGTCGTGCACGTGTTCAATCGATCCCGCGGCCCCATGGACGCGCTTGCGGAGCGCGGCGCGCGCATCGGCAGCTCGGCGTCGGACGTGGCGGCACGGGCCGAGATGGTGATGACGGCCCTCCCGACGCCAGAGAGCGTGGAGGACGTGTACAGCCAGCTCGTCGGCGCGGCACATCGCGGGCAAATTTTCGCAGACCACTCGACCGTGAGTCCCGAGCTGAACCGCCGCTGCGCCCAGCGCCTCGCCGAGCGCGGCGCCACGTTTCTGGACGCCCCGATGTCCGGTGGACCCGCGGGCGCGCAGGCAGGCACGCTGACGGTGATGGTCGGCGGCGAGGCCGACACCTTCGTCGCCGCCGAGCCCGTGTTTCGCGCCTTCGGGGAGAACGTCCGCCTGTGCGGCCCCGTGGGCGCGGGCCAGGTGATCAAGCTGGTCAATCAGCTCCTGGTCGCGATTCACACGGCGGCCGCCTCAGAAGCGGCGGTGTTTGGCGCGAAGCTGGGCGCGGATCTCCAGGTCGTCCTCGACCTGGTCGGGACATCCTTCGGGTCGTCGACGATGCTCCGTCGCAACCTCCCGCGCATCATCGCCAACGACTACACGCCGGCCACGCCGGTCGGGCTCATCCTCAAAGACCTGGGGCTTATTCACGGAGAAGGGATGCGGTCGGGAGTGCCGCTTCTCCTGGGCGCGCTCGTCGAGCAGCGATTCCTCGAGGCCAGCGCCCGCGGCCTCGCGCAGGAGGACATGGCGGCGCTCGTGCGCCTATGGGACGAGGCGCCCGTCGCGGATGGCGAGTGACTGCCGGGTCTCATTCTTGTATCATCGGTTAGACCACCCCACCGGCGCGCCGCTGCTCGGGCTGTCTGGCTCCCAAACGGCGGCGGCGGAACAGAATGTTCGGAGGATCGATCGTGACCGAGCAGGAAAACGGTAGCACCCGCGCGAATTGGACCCGGGGCCCCACGGCCTACTCGCTCTGGAAGGCCGAAGAGGGCGTGCCCGTCTATGAGGGCTCCCACGTTTCGGATCTCCATACCGCGGATGTCAAGCCGTGGGAGCGGATCGGGCAGAAGGGCGCCATCATCAACCTCGCCGCCCAGGAGCAGAACGACGGCTGGCTGATGGAGATCGCCCCGGGCGGACAGACCAAGGAGCTGCACCACCTCTTCGAGTCCACCTACTACGTGGTCGATGGGCGCGGCGCCACCACCATCTGGCAGCCCGGATCGACCAAGAAGCAGACGGTGGAGTGGCAGGCCGGTAGCCTCTTCTCCCCGCCCCTGAATTGCTACTATCAGCACTTCAACCTCGATGGACAGAAGCCGGCCCGACTCTTCACCGCGACGACGTGCCCGCTGCAGATGAACGCGGTTCGGGACCAGGAGTTCCCCTTCAACACCGACTACGTGTTCAAGGATCGATACAGCGGCGAGGACGACTACTTCACCGATCCGGGCAAGAAGATCGGCATTCGCCGGTGGCAGACGAACTTCATTCCCGACACGCGCTCCTTCAAGCTCGAGAGTTGGAAGGAGCGGGGCGCCGGCGGCACGAACATGTTCTTCGTCATGTCGGGCAATGCAATGTCGGCCCACATGAGCGAATTTCCTCCGGGGAGCTACAAGAAGGCGCACCATCACGGCCCGGGCGCGGAGATCATCATCTTGAGCGGCATCGGCTACTCGCTGCTCTGGTTCAAGGGCGACAAGGAAAAGCAGATGGTGCCGTGGAAAGAGGGCTCCATCTTCTCACCGATGGATGGCCAGTACCATCAGCACTTCAACAGCGGCCCGGAGCCGGCGCGCTATCTGGCGTACACCTTCGGCGGCCTCTACGTCGGCAACACGATGGCGAACCACCAGGGAGCCGACCTGAGCGAGAAAGAGGGCGGCTGGCAGATCGAGTACGAGGATGAGGACCCGGACGTCTTTGATCGCTTCGAGTCCGAGTGTCGGAAGAACGGCGCGGAGGTCACGATGGACCATCCGCGGCGCCGAGCTCGCGCATAGGACGCCCGCGCCCAGGCTGATGGGCTGTGAGCGCGAATAGACACAATGCAGGAGCGGTCCGAATCACCGGACCGCTCCTGCATTGATTCACGGTGCTCGAAACGCGCCGATCAACGCGCTGGTGCGCTCGCGGCCAAAGCAGTCGACGTCATCGAAGCCCACCTCACGGAGCCAGCGGAGCTGATTGGCCAGCGTGGCTGGCTCGGCCGCGGCGATGCGGCGGAGCGTCTCGGGATCGGGCTGCGCGGTCGCGTGGGCAGGTCGACCGTGCCCGCCCTGCTCGCCGATCTCCTCCAGCGTTGCCCACTGCCCCGTCTCGTCGTAGAGATGCTGCCGCCGCTCCATCTGCTGCGCGTGGCGACTCGCATTGGCTGCGAGGCTCCCCGTGGCCACCTGGTCCAGGTTGATGAAGCAGCCGCCCGGCGCCACCAGCGAAAAGATTTCGCCGTAGATCGCGCGGATGCGATCCGGGAAGCGAACGTTGTGGATGGCGAGCGACGAGACCACGGCGTTGAACTGCCCGACGATCTCGTCCTTCCATTCGGCGGAGAGCAGGTCGCCGCGGACGTAGCGGACGGCATCGCCGAAGCGAGCCAGGCGCGATGCCGCTTCCCTCAGCATCGGCTCGGAGAAGTCATGAAGGACCACCTCAGCGTTGGGAAACACCTCGAGGACTTCCGTGGTCACCGGCCCCCACCCGCCGCCGACGTCCAGAACGCGAATCCGCTCTCCAGGATCGAAGGGGACCAGGTACGGGATGCGCCGGAGCGATCGCTTGCGCTCGTCGCTGGTGTAGCCGCCGATCCACTCCTGGACGTACGTCGGGGAGTGCCAGTCGTGCATCCCCCGAGGATCCGACTGTGTCACGCTGCCGCCTCCTCTCTCTTGCGCATCGATGGATCGGTTATATCGCCGCGACGTCCGCGCGTCAGTACGATTCCGCGTTGGCACCATAGTGTGAAGGTGTGATGGCCGTGGACGATTGGTACCGGCTCGATCCCGCGGTTGCCGTCCGCTCGCTGGGGTCCGACCCGGCGCGCGGCCTCACCGACGCCGAGGCGCGCCGGCGCCTTGCCACCCATGGCCCGAACGAGCTGGTCGAGCGGGAGCGGCGCACCGCAGCGCTGATACTCGGGAGCCAGGTCAAATCGCTCACGGTCGTCGTCTTGTTGGGTGCGATCGCGATCTCCCTGTTGACAGGTGACGTCGGCGATGCGCTGGTAATCCTCGCCATCGTGGTCCTGAACACCTTCTTGGGTTTCGGGCAGGAGTACCGCGCCGAGCGCGCGATGGCCGAGCTGCGGCGCGTCTCGGCTCCGACGGTTCGAGTGCGACGAGAGGGACGGGTTCGCGAGATCGCCGCGCGCGACCTCGTCCCGGGCGACGTCGTGCTCCTGGACGCGGGCACCGCCGTGCCCGCGGACTGTCGGCTGCTCGAGGTGGCGGGCCTGCGCGTTCAGGAGTCGAGCCTGACCGGCGAGTCGGCGCCAGTGGACAAGCACACCGCCGCGATCGACCAGGCCGATCTTCCGCTGGCGGACCGCGCCAACATGGCCTTCATGGGGACGAGCGTGGTCGCCGGGCGGGGAACAGGCGTCGTGACAGCGGTGGGAACAGCAACAGCGATCGGCCGTGTCGCGTCCATGCTGGCGTCTGTCGAGCGGGAGCCAACACCGCTCCAACGGCGCATGGACCAGCTCGGCCGCGTGCTCGTGGGGATCGTGCTCGTGCTGATCGGCATGATGTTTGGAATCGGGCTCTTGCGCCATGAGGAGCCCCGCCTTCTGTTCCTGACCGCCATAAGCCTCGGCGTCGCTGCCGTTCCCGAGGGCCTGCCCGCGGTCGTGACCATCGCCCTCGCTTTGGGCGCCCAGCGCATGCTCAAACGGCGAGCCCTCGTGCGTACGCTGTCCGCGGTGGAGAGCCTCGGCTCGGTCACCGTCATCTGTACCGACAAGACCGGCACACTCACGCAAAACCGGATGGAGGTGGCCGAGATCGAGGTCTCGGGCGAGGTCACCGACTTCCGCGCGCTCGTCGCGAGGTGGGCGGAGGCGGCCGGGCCGCCGCCAGCGCTGCAGGACCAGCCTTCGAGCACGCCCATCGCTCTCCTTCTCGCGGCAGGTGCGCTGTGCAACGACGCGGTCGTCGAGCCCGTTGGTTCGGGGTCGGGAGACGTGCAGCAGCTCGGCGACCCCACGGAGGTCGCCCTGAGTGTCGCGGCGGCGGCGCTCGGTCTGGAAAAGCCAGCACTCGACCGGGCCTTCCCGCGGATCGCCGAGGCCCCGTTCGACGCGGTACGCAAGCGAATGACGACGGTGCACGCGGTCCCCACCGTCGGGCACACGGTTCCCGCTGCGCTCCTGCCAGCGTGGCGGGCGTGGCGCAGCGGGGCGGACACGGCCTACGTCGCCTTCGCCAAGGGCGCGGTCGAGCAAGTCCTCCCCATCGCCACGCACGTATTGGTGGGGTCTCGCGCGCAGCCGCTGGAACCGGACTTGCGCGCTCGGTTCGAGTTATCCAGCAGCCGCATGGCACAGCGGGGCATGCGCGTGCTCGGGGTGGCGGCGCGGCCTATCGACGGCGCGACAGACTTCCGGGAGCCGGCATCGCTCGAGCGAGATCTGGTATTCCTGGGTCTCGTCGGCATCATCGATCCACCCCGCCCTGAGGCGCGGGCGGCGGTCGAGACCTGCCGGGAGGCCGGGGTCCTCCCCATCCTGATCACCGGAGATCACCCCCTCACGGCGTTGGCGATCGCTCGCGCGGTGGGCATCGCGCGCGATGGACAGATGTTGAGCGCCTCGGATCTCGACCGGCTGTCGCCCGACGAGCTGCGCGCCGCGGTGGAACGGGTACCGGTGTTTGCGCGGGTAGCGCCCGAGCACAAGCTGCGGATCGTGCGCGCGCTCCAGACGCGGGGCCATGTCGTGGCGATGACGGGCGACGGCGTCAACGATGCGCCGGCGCTCAGGGCGGCGGATGTCGGCGTGGCGATGGGCGCTGCCGGCACCGACGTCGCGAAGGAAGCCGCCGACATCGTCCTGTTGGATGACAACTTTTCTACCATCGTGGCCGCGGTCGAGGAGGGCCGGGTCATCTATGACAATATTCGAAAGTTCGTCCGCTTCTTGATGACCGCGAACTCGGCCGAGCTGTGGGTCATGCTGATCGGCCCGCTCATGGGAATGCCGTTGCCCCTGTTGCCGCTGCAGATTCTCTGGGTGAACCTTGTGACCGACGGGCTACCGGCGCTCGCGCTCGACCTCGAGCCGCCGGAGCGCGGAACGATGCGTCGTCCACCCTACCGTCCCGGGGAGAGCATCCTGGCGCGAGGACTGGGCGGCCACATCGCATGGGTCGGGCTCCTCATGGCCCTGATCGTCCTCGGGGTCGGCTATGGCTACTGGCGCTCGGGTCAGCCGCAATGGCAGAGCATGCTTTTCACGACGCTCGTGGTGGCCCAGATGGCGCACGTCATCGCAGTGCGGTCCGAGCGTGAATCCGTGTTCCGCATCGGTCTGCACACGAACCTCGCCCTGCTGGGCGCGGTCGTGTTGACCCTTGGATTGCAGCTCGGGGCCGTTTCCACGCCCGCCATGCGGCACGTGCTCAACGTGGCGCCGCTCACTCTGCGGGACTGCGCCCTGGCGGCTGGGCTCGGCATGCTGGTGTTTTGGGCCGTTGAGTTGGAGAAGCTCGTCGCCAGGCGGCGCCCAACAGCTCGCTGAGGGCAGGGAGGCATGGTCAGCGTTCTGAGCCTGCGCGCAAGGGAAGACGCCGAGCATGACGGGCAAGCAGCGGGCCGCGCTCGTTCTGAGCCCGCGCGCAAAGGAAGGCGACCGACACCGGTCCGCGGCACGTGAAGTTGGCGGCGCGGCTGCTTCCGCTCAGTACGCCTTTGCTCTGGCCTTCGCGTTCTGTGCGGCGGCGTCAGCCAGCCCGGGCGCAAGCCTGGCGGGAGTGCTGTGCAGGATGTCTTTCTTCTGCTCGTCGGTCAGGAAGCTCAGGGCAGGATCGCTCTCGAACATCGGGACGAGGTCGTCCGCGGTGCGGTTGGTGCCGGGCCTGATCTCGACACCGGAGCCCGGGGCCTCGGTCCCAAAGGTGAACTGCGTGAAGCCGCGCTGCTTGATGGCCAGCGCGAGGAAGTCCGTATCGTAGGCGGCGGTATCAAAGAACAGTCCGCCCGCCACGCGATCCCGATGCTCCTTCGCTCGGAACGCCGCGTTCTCGCCGAGGCGGTCGATGAAGCCGCCGCAGTGGCAAATGATGATGCGGAGGCCGGGAAATCGCTCGAACACCTCGGGATGCTGTCGCAGCGTCGCCATCGCGATGGACTGCGGAACCATGAAGCCGAATTCGAAGTAGCGGTTCATCTCCCAGGCGTGAAACTTCGGATCGACGACGTCCGTTCCGTGCACGATGATCGGCACACCCAGGTCCTGGCACCGCTGGTACAGCGGGAACCAGTAGGGTGAGTGCATGGGCGGCGTGTTGCCCTTCCCGTTCGGGTCGGGCGACACGTAGGCAGCCACGAAGCCGAGCTCGGTAACGCAGCGGTCCAGCTCCTCCAGGCAGTGCTCCGTGTCCTTCTGGTTGGCGCGCTGTGGGAGCTGACACGATCCCAGGAACACGTCCGGCTTGGCCTGGACGATTTTGAACGCCAGGTCGTTCTGGTAGGCAATCCAGCTTTTGAACTGGATGTCGTCTTCCATCCAGCCGTGGAACTGGAGCGGATGCGGGCTGATGATCTGGGCGTCGATCTTTCGGACCTCGAGATACTTGGCGAGCGCAGCCGCCACCGCCTGGAAATCCTCATCTCGGTTGCCGGGACGGTCGGAGTGCTTACCCGGGGCGATGGGGCTCGGCAATGGCTTGGCCGCGCCGAGGCCCTGGATGTACCAGAGGTCGTGCCAGAACTGATAGCTCAGGCGAGGAGCCTGGCTGCGATCGATCATGGGAATGTCGTGGATGTGGCTGTGGACGTCCAGGACTTTGACCCCGTTGAACACGGACGCCTCCTCATGAGCTGTACGCGCAGGGGCCATTGTACGTGACGCGGGCGGCGAGGGTCGCCACGTGCCCTCCCCTTATACTCAGCGTGATTGCCGCCACGAGCCCAGACTGCAGGAATGGGCCGGTCGCCAGGGGGCTGCATGATGAAGCACGGGCTGCAGGTGTTTGACACGGATACTCACATCGCGCCATCCGCCGAGGCGCTTCGCCCCTACCTGCCGAGCAGCGTTCTGGAGCGCATTCCGGACCTGGACGAGCACCGCGTGCCCATCCGCATCACCCGTGCTGGGAAGACCATGCAGCCCCCGTACCGACACTGGTACCGCTTCCGCGGCGCGGGCATGGACGAAGGCGGCGGTTGGGGGACCGACCCCCCGCGGTACTTGGGAGAGTCGGAACCGCGGCCTGGCGTCACGCGCGCGTACGGGAAAAACATGGCCGAGATCTACCCGACAGATGGAAGCGACGACGACGATCCGCAGGCGCGCCTCCGCGACATGGATGCCGAGGGCGTGGACGCGCATTTCATGGTGGGCGGGGCTCCCACCCACCCCGAGCCCGACATCGCCATGGAGTTTCTCCGCGCCGGACACCGGTTTCTGAACGATTTTTGCGCCGCCGACGAGCACCGCCTGAAAGCCGGGCTCACGGTCACCCCAGCGGCCGTGGAGCAGTCCGTCGAGGAGATCAGGCGATGGGGGCGCAGCCGCTGGTGCGTCGCCGTGGAGCCCCACCTGCCCCTCAACTACCCGCTCGACCACCCGGATCTCAATCCGATCTGGGCAGCCGCGCAGGACGAGAACCTGGCCGTAATCCACCACAGTTTTTCGGCCGGGTATCCTGGCCACCGCGACCTGTGGTCCAATCCCTTCCTGGGGCGGTTGGCGTCGCACCCGTGGGGGGCCATGCGCGCGGTCGCCGCGTTCTTCGGGGCGGGCATCATGGACCGCTTCCCGAATCTCCGATTCGGCATCCTGGAATCGGGCATCGGCTGGCTCCCATTCTGGGCCCAGCGGATGGACGACCAGGCTGTCTATATGGGGTACGTCGCTGAAGGCCTCGAGCACACGATGAGCGAGTACATGACCGGCGGGCGATTTTTCGCCGCGACCGTGCTGCACGAGGGCGAGCGGATGGTGCGGATGGTCACCGAGCTGCTGGGCGACCACATCCTGACCTTCGGATCAGACTACTCGCACCCGGAATCGCGCTTTCCCAACTCGGCCGAGATCCCATTCGAATGGAGGGGCCTCACTCCAGATCAGCTACGGAAGCTCCTCTGGGACAACGCGGTGCGGTTCTTCGGCGAGCCGTAGACCCGGACGTCCGGGCGTTGGGGCCCGAGGGACCGGACCGGGGTTTGACGGCGCTCGCTGCACAGGGATATACAGGCATCGTATGAGAGGAGATCGACGTGGCGAAGATGCGTGAGGTCAGCTGGTCCGACGGTTGCCTCCGAGTCCGCCGACGCGACGTCTCGCTCCGACGCGAACGGCCCGCCGGGAGGTCTGCGCTGTGAGACTCGATCTGACATCCATCGTGTTGCTGATCGCCCTGGGTCTGGCAGCGTGTGGACCGGGGCCGGCGCCCACGACCGGCGGCGCGCCGCGCGGGGATTCGGGGACCGCCGGCGATCCGTCGAGCCGCACCCTCGGCATCATCATGCGGGTCGAGCCGCCGACCATGATGGACTCCGCCGTTGACCGGAGCGCCGTGCACAAGCCGCTCTTCAGCGCCGGGCTCGGCTACTGGAACCTCCAGAATGAGCCGTACCCGGTCCTCGCCGAGAAGCTTCCCACCTTGAACACCGACACGTGGAAGGTGACGCCCGATGGGAAGATGGAGACGACGTACCGCCTGCGGCGTGACCTCACCTGGCACGACGGAACGCCCCTCACGGCCGAGGATTTCGCCTTCGGCTGGCGCGTCGAGGTGGCGCGGGTCGACTGGGGGCTCGACCAGACGAGCGCGGAGCTCCGCCAGACGGACGAGGTAGTCGCGCCGGATACTCAAACGGTCGTCATTCGGTGGAAGCGTCCATATATGCTCGCCGCGGCCCCTGACCTCTTGCCATTCCCGCGCGCGATGCTGCAGGCGTCGCTCGATCAGGGAGACGGCGACGCCTTCGGCAACCTTGCCTACTGGACCACCGACTACGTCGGCGCGGGGCCGTTCCGTGTGGAGCACTGGGAGCGCGGCGCGTTTATCGAGGGAGTCGCGTTTGACAAGTTCGCCCTCGGCAAGCCGAAGATCGGCCGGGTGCGCCTCACGTGGAACAACGATCCCAACGTGACCGTCACACGCCTCATGGCGGGCGACGCGGACGTTGCCCTCGATGGCTCGCTGCGCTTCGATCAAGCCCGAACGCTGAAGGAGCAGTGGGTCCCACAGACGAACGGGACCCTGCTGCTGAACCCGACCAGTCTTCGCTACATCCAGGTCCAGGCGCGGCCCGACTACGTGAACCCGAAGGCGCTGCTCGACGTGCGCGTCCGGCGCGCGGTCCTGCAATCCATCGACCGATCCGCGTTGGCTGAGACGATGCTGGACGATAGCTCCATGGTTGCCGATACGATCCCCCCGCCGAGCGAGCCCTATTTCCCCGACGTGAGTAAGGCCATCACCAAGTACCCGTACGACCTGCGCGCGGCCGAGCAGAACATGGCCCAGGCCGGCTTCACGAAAGGACCAGACGGCGTGTACGTGAGCCCAACCGATGGCCGGATGCACCTCGAGGTTCGTGGCGTGTCTGGGGGTCAGGAAGAGCAGGACACGACCATCGTCGCCGGGAACCTTCACGACGGTGGTTTCGATCCCGCGATCATGCTGCTGCCCTCGTCCACGCGGGCCGTCGACGACAAGACCAAGGGGACCTTTCCGGCGCTGACGCTGAACAACAACACGCTCCAGATCGGGCTCGGCCTCAACAAGTGGCTCACGACCAACATCGGCGGACCGGACGACAACTGGGTCGGCGGGAACCGAATGGGCTGGTCGGACCCGGAGTTTGACCGGATCTACGACCAGTGGACCACGACCCTGGACCGCGCGGAGTCGAACCGGCTCATGGTGCAGATGATGAAGCGGCTAAGCGACGAGCTACCCTCGCTCCCGCTCTACTACAATTTCCAGATCGTCGCGTACTCGGGCGCGATCACCGGACCGGAGCCGATCACGCCGGACAGCACCCGGTTCGGGAACATCCACGAGTGGGCGTGGAAATGACCGAGATCACCTACGCCGATTTCGAGCGGGTCGGCCCGGGAACCCTCGCCGGCCGCTATCTGCGCCGGTTTTGGCAGCCGGTTTCCCGCGTCAAGGACCTGAAGCCCGGTTATGCGCAGCCCATCGAGCTGATGGGCGAGCGCTTCACCCTGTATCGCGGGGAGGGCGGCGACCCCCACCTGGTCGCGTTCCGCTGTGCGCATCGGGGCACCCAGCTTTCTGTGGGCTGGGTCGAGGGCGACTGCATCCGCTGCCGTTACCACGGCTGGATGTACGACGGGTCCGGCCAGTGCGTAGAGATGCCCGGAGAGGACGAGGCGTACGCGGCCCGGGTCACGATTCGCACGTACCCCGTTTGCGAGTATTTGGGGCTCGTCTTCGCCTACCTGGGCGAGGGCGATCCGCCACCCCTGCGCCGCTTCCCCGACTTCGAGCGCCCGGGGCTCGTCGAGACGGGCGTGCCGGAGATCTGGCCGTGCAGCTACTTCAGCCGCATCGACAACGATCCGGGCCACGTCCCGTACACGCACCGGGAGTCGCAGCTCCGGGCCGGCCGCTCGGCGCAGATCGGCGACCGCTCCACGACGGTGACGGAAACGGAGTACGGCGTGCGGAGCGCCGTGCTCGCCCCCGGGCGGCCGCCTTTCTACATCCACTTCCATATGCCCAATATCAACCAGACGCGGTCCGTCGTGCGCGTGGAGGGGACTATGGAAGACGCGCAGCGGCTGTTCGTCGACCGGCTCTTCTGGCGCGTCCCCATCAACGACGATCGCTGCATCAGCTTTGTTGTGGACTTCCTGCATCTGACGGGCGAGGAGGCACAGGCGTACGCGCAGCGTCGCCAGAGGTCGGAGGAGGCCGAGGGCCCATCGCCGAACGAAATCGGGGAGGCGATCCTTCGCGGGAACCTGCGCGTGGAGGATGTGGCGCCCGAGACGAGCATGTACAAGCTGTTCTGGATCGAGGACTACGTCACGCAGGTCGGCCAGGGCCCGTCGCGCGAGCGTCCGCCTGAGCGGCTCGCCAGCATCGACCAGACGGTGATCCTCAAGCGGGCCATCTGGGAGCGGGAGCTGAAGGCGTTGGCCGACGGACGACCGCTGAAGGAGTGGACCGAGCCGGCGGGCCTTGCGGACATGAGCAGCGTCGGCGGGTGAAGTCCCGCCCCTGTTCCGTTCGGCCTGATCGTGGGCATCCGAATTCGAATCATGAAGGAGTGACGGGAGTGCCGACTCGAGTCGGGTTCATCGGCCTCGGCCAGATGGGCAAACCCATCGCGACCAACATTCAGAACGCGGGGTTTGACCTCGCCGTCTACGACGTTCGCCAGGAGCCGATGGACGAGCTTGTCCGCCTCGGCGCCGTGGCGGCCGCGTCCCCGCGCGAGTTGGGTGCGCGCAGCGAGATCATCGCTCTCGCTGTGCCGGACGATCGGGCTGTGGAGGAGGCGCTGGTCGGCAAACACGGCGCCCTCGACGCCGCAGTGTCGGGAACCGTCGTCGCCATCCACAGCACCATCCACCCGGACACGGCGCGCCGCCTCGCCGCGCGCGGGCGTCAGCGCGGCGTCGAGGTCATCGATGCGCAGATGAGCGGCGGCCAGACCGGGGCCCGGGCGCGCACCCTCTGCTTCATGGTGGGCGGACCGAGGGACGCGTTCGAGCGCTGTCGCCCCGTGCTGGAGGCCTCCGGAGAGAACATCTTTCACATGGGCGACCTCGGCATGGGGGCGGCGGCCAAGGCGGCGCAGCAGGCCATCACCGTCGTGAACATCCTCGCCGCCGTCGAAGGGTTCCGGATCGCCGAGACGGCCGGCGTGGACCTCGAGTCGTTCCAGAAGCTGCTGGCGGTGAGCGCGGGCCAGAGCTACATGACGGACCGCTGGCTGCAGCACTATCGTCCCATGGCGACGACGGACCCGCGCCCCTTTTACCGGGGGCTCCGCGCTGTGTTGGGGCTCGCCTTCGACCTCGACGTCCCCGCGCCCGCGACGGCGCTGGCGCAGCAGGTCATCCCGTGGGCCCTGATGGAGCAGTGATCGCCCTCCAGGGTAAGATGTCGTCCGCTCTCGGCATCGGGCGGAGGGCTGCGCGGCGCGCTTCGACGAGGTCAGCGCGAAGTGTCACCGCACCCTTCGACAGGGCCAGGGTGATCGGAATTGAAAACGGGGCGGATTGGGCGGAACTGACATGCATCGAGCGGCAGCGATCGTCGGACTGATTGTGCTCGTCGGCGCGTGCGCGCAGCCGACCGCGCGCCAGGGCGGAGCGGCTTCGTCTCCGGCGTCCACCGGGGCGACGCGGAGTGAGCCGCGCACCATGATCCTCGCGTTCCGCTACGAGAAAAACGACCTATGCACGAAGACGCTTACCCAGGCCGGGCAGGAGTACCGCCCGCTCTTCAACGCGGGGCTGGCGCTCGTCGATGGCTCCGGCGCGCTGAAGCCGCAGCTCGCGGTGGAGGTCCCCCAGCTCAACACGGAGAGCTGGCGCGTTTTCCCGGACGGGATGGAAACGACCTGGAGGCTAAAACCGGGCCTCACGTGGCACGATGGCGAGCCGCTGACGGCCGACGACTTCGTTTTCGCCTGGCGCGCCTACACCGCACCAGGGCTCGGGATCTTCTCGCCCGCGCCCCAGGACCACATCGACCAGGTGACCGCGCCCGACCCGCAGACGGTCGTCCTTCACTGGAGCGCGCTGTATCCCGACGCCGACAAGCTCACCGAGGACGAATTCCCGCCGCTGCCGCGCCACATCCTCTCCAACGCCTTCGAAGCGTTCCAACAGGACGCGGGCGCGCGGGACGCTTTCGTGAACCACCGCTTTTGGAACGACGGTTACGTCGGCGCTGGCCCGTATCGGCTGGAGCGCCTGGAGCCGGGCTCCGAGCTGGAAGGCTCCGCGTTCGCGGGATACGCGCTGGGCCGACCCAAGGTCGATCGGGTGGTCGCGCGCATCATGGACAGCGAAAACACGGTGCTCTCGGCCGTCCTGTCCGAGTCGATCCAGGTCGCGACCGGGATCACGCTGCGCTTCGAGCATGCGCTGGTGCTCCAGCGTGAGTGGGGCGCGACGAAGCGCGGCGTCGTGTCGATGGCGCCATCGCGGCTCGTGAACAATCTGGTGCAGTTTCGGCCGGAGTTCCAGCGCACGCCAGCGCTGTTCGACGTGCGGGTGCGGCGCGCGCTGGTGCACTCCCTCGACCTCCAGGGACTGAACGACGCCCTTTTCGAGGGCCAGAGCATCAATCCGCAGCACTTCGCCCTGCCGGGCACGCCGAACTACGATCTCATCGACCGGACCGTGACCAAGTATCCGTTTGATCCGCGTCTGACCGAGCAGGACATGAGCGAGGCCGGGTTCGCGAAGGATCGCGATGGGTACTTCGCCAATCCAGCGGGCGAGCGCTTTCGCCCCGACTTCCAGGTCCTCACGGGGACGCAGTTTGAGCGGGGTGGCGCCATCATGGCCGACACGTGGCAGCGCGCCGGCATCGACGTGCAACTCTCGATCCTGCCGGCCGTGCAGGTGCGGCAGAACGAAGTGCGCGACGCGTTTCCCGGCATCTCGACGCCCGGGGCGGCGGGCGGAAGCGAGCGAGGAACGCTGGAATACTTGACGAGCCGCCAGATCGGGAAGCCGGAGAATGGGTGGACCGGCGCGAACCGCGGCGCATGGTCGAATCCCGACTACGACCGGTTGTGGGACGCGTACAACGTGACCCTCGACCGCGCCGAGCGCGATCGCATCGCCGCGCAGATGCTGAAGATGGTGAGCGATGAGCTGCCCGCGTGGCCCATCTACTGGGACTTCAACGTGATGGCCAACCTGGCGACGGTGACGGGCCCGGCGCTTGGCATCGCCAACACGTCGACGAACTTCTGGAACATCCACGAGTGGGAGATGCGGTAGACGCCGGTCACGAGGGGGAGGAGCGGTGGATGGGCCGCCGGCCTCGCGCGGGCCGCGCCCGGACCGCGATCGGGTGCGGCACCTCTACAATCGTCGGTCCGTCTGGGACGTCGAGTCGATGCTCTCCGGAAATGGCTCATCGGATGGAGGGAACCCAGGGCCGCGGCGCGTACCAGAATTGGGAGATCGACACAACCGACCTTCTGGCATCAGAGGCCGGCGTCCCGAACGGGCGAGCCCGCTCGACTCTTCGCCAGCGACGACCTGGCCGTTTGGACCTCCCATCGCCGCTCCCTCGAAGCTACGGCACACGCCTTCCAGCATGCCCGACCTCTCGATTGCTGACAAGACGAGGTGCTCGCGCACGGGCTAGGTGTGGATTGACTGGCACAACCGACGACGGGCGCTGCTTGACAGACGCCTAGTTGCGGTATCCTACCCCCGATGCCACCTACATGGGGTTCGTTAATCGTTGGAGCGCTCATGGGGGTGCTGGCGCTAACGCCGTTTGCCTATTTTGTCCTCGAGCTGCGCCGCGGGCACTTCACGCATGGACTAACCGTTGCCGCGGGCCTGCTCTTTGGTCCAGCCGTGGCCAGCGCACCAATTGGGAAGGCCGTATTCGCAGAAACGTTATGGCCATGGTTCGTGACCGGTGAGGCTACCACGTGGGCGCCTTTGGCTAAACTCACAGCCTACGTCTATGCAATAGACTTAATCAGAGACAGGAAGGGGATGTCCGATGGAGGAGGCGCTCAACAAACTGGCCACGGCCGTCGTTGAGAAGCTGGCCGACATTGGCGAAAAAATCACGCCTCATACCGAACCCAAGCCAGACGCGCGTAACGGAGCCGCGCCCCCGGCGCAAGAGAAGCCTCATGATTGACCAGGTCAAAGGGCGGCAACGCGCTCCTCACCCCGGCCGGATCTGATCAACTGCCTCGGCGTGCTTCGCGAGGATGTCGAGCGCGTCGGCCGCGTCCCGGCGAGACGTCCCATGTCCAGCGGCCGAAGCTGCCGTGCCGGTTGACCGCCCCGACCCACTCGGCCAGTGCATCGCGCTTCGTCTGATTCTGCTGGCTGTCCCTGTCTTTGACCTCTAGCACGAGGGTCGCGCCGCCGGCAAGGCGCACCAGAAAGTCCGGCACGTATCGGTGGTCGACGCTGTTGAAGACGTAGGTCACGTCGAACCCCAGATGGTCGTTCTTCACCCCCGCGGCCACCAGCGGGCCGCGGTCGCGCTGGAACGCCTCCGAGCCTCCGACGTGCTGTCGTAGACGCAGAAGTTCACCTGGGAATGGCTGGTCGCGCCGCACGGCCTGCCCGTGTAGCACGGCGCCATGTCGCCCGTGCTACGGACGGGCCGCTCCGGATCGGACACCGGCACCAGGTCGTTTGTGGAGCCCGACGTGACGGCGCTGACGACGTTCTGAGCGTGCTTGCTCTCGCCCAGCGTCCCGCGCGGATGAAGTCCTCAACGATGCGCGCGACCTGAGCGAGCAGCCCCTCGCTTGCGCTGAGCACACGACTTCGGCTGAGGTGCCCGGCGCAGGCGCTGCCCTCAACGGCAGCGCGGTCGACTCATCCGTCAGCACCTCGCGTCGGGCGCGGCGACGACTCGGTCGCGGCCGGCCGTCTTGGCCGCGTACAGCGCTTCGTCGGCCACGAGGTGCAGGGCTTTGGGATCGGTCCCGTCGCGCGGGAATTCAGCCACGCCCGCGCTACACGTGACGTGGAAGAGCCTTTCATCGGACGAGGCAAACGGAAAGTCGCGGAAATCGCTGAGCACGGCTGTGAGGCGCTTCACGGCCTGCGCCTTGCCGGTCCCAAACATGGCGACCAGGAACTCCTCGCCGCCCCACCGCGCTACCACATCTTCTCCCCGGAATGATGCGTTCAGCAGCAATCCGAGCTGGCGGAGCACCTCGTCGCCGACGGGGTGGCCGTATCGGTCGTTCACGTCTTTGAAGTGATCGATGTCGAGAAATGCGAACGCGAGGGGCATGCCCTGACGACGGGCGAGCGCGATGAGCTTCTGCAGAAGCTCTACCCCATGGTCGCGATTCGACAGCCCCGTGAGGGTGTCCGTAGAAGCCCGCTCCGCGAGCAGGACGTTCGCTTCAGCGAGCTCGCGCGCGCGCTCCTCGAGCTCCCGTTCCATTCGTTTGCGTCCACTGATGTCGCGGGCGATGGTGGAGTAGTAGGCGAGCGTGCCGTCCTCAGCCCTGTGCGCGAGCACCACCTTCGATACCGGGATCTCTGTCCCTTCCCGATCGCGGTAAGCGCTCTCGCCGTACCACACGCCATTGCGTGTAACAGCCGGGAGTATCTCGCGGAGGAATTGCTGCCTGGCCCAATCGGGTCGGTCGTCGTCGAGCCGGCCGGATGAGATATCGTCGCTGGCCGTGATACCCAGAAGCCGACGCCCGGCCGGATTGAGATAGAGCCGGCGCCCGGCCGCGTCGGCTATGGCGACGAGGTCAGGCGTCGCTTCCAGTATGGCGGCGAGGCGCGCATGCTGTTCTTCGGTGCGCCTCAGCTCGGCAAAGGCGACCTGCATCTCTTCGTAGAGCCGCGCCTTCTGGATTGCGAGGCCGAGCTGGCTCCCGATAGCCGCGAGCAGCTCCACCGTGGGTGGAGGGAAACGCCTGGACTCACGGCTCCCCAGGGCGATCACTCCGAGCACCTCGGCTCTTGCCTGAATTGGAACGACGATCGCTGATCGAGCATCCTCAGCCTTGAAGACCCGCAGTCCGTCGAAGGATTGCACGTCCTCCACGACGAGCGGCTCCCGTCTGGCGATCACGTTGAACATCGCTTCTCTGCCTCCGGCCTCGGCGGACCGGCTGTACGACTGGGCGTGACTGGGATCATTCAAGCCCCGTGCTGCGACCGCCTCGAGGCGGTCGCCACGAACCATGTGGAGGATGCCCAAGTCAAAGTGTCCGACGACCATTGCCTTGTCGAGGACGAGATCGACGACAGCGCCGGAGTCGAACGCCTCGAGGACGGCCGAGCCAATTTCGGCGAGCGTGCGAAGCGCCCGGTCGCGGTCATCGATCTCCTGTCTGTGCTGTGGGATTTCGATCGACACGCGGCCGTCCTCGTTGGATAAGCGTCTCGACGGAGATTCGTTGGCGGCCAGTGTATCACGCTGTCATTGACACATCGCGGCGCCGTTGCCTACAGTCGGGTATTCCGAGCAAGAGGGGGCGCCGATCATGAGCAGGTTCCGCATTCAGCCCCACAGCCGACTGCACGAATGGGTTGCTGAAGAGAATGGCTACTTTCGGGACGAGGGTCTCGACTACGAGTTCGTCACCGATTCCATGATGGTCTCCCGCGGCGGCTACGCGAGCGTGCAGACGGTGGACGGCGGGGCGCCCCAGGTGCGTTCGGGCGCCTTCGAGTCCATGGAGCAGGGGAGCGCGTGCGAGATCAACTCCGCCTGCCACTGGGCGGTGAACATGGCTTCGTCCGCCCGGCATGGTCGCATGTGGGGCCACGCGTATTCCGTCGCGCCGGCCGGCATCCTCGTTCCGCCAGAATCCCCGATTCGGAAGCCCGCCGATCTGATCGGCGTACCCATCGGGGTTGGCTACCACTCCGGCAGCCACTTTTCGGCGTTGCAGGCCCTCCACAAGATCCTGCGGCCGGAGGAGATCGAGCTGAGCTTCATCGGCGGGACGCAGGACCGCCTGGCCGCGGCGCTCGACCGCAAAGTGCCGGCGGTCAACGTCTTCAGCGTCGATTTCTCCATTCTGTCGCAGCAGGGCTTTCGGAATATCGTGGATACGACGTTCATGATCGGCCACATGGTGAGTAATGAGGCGCGAATCGAGGACGTGGAAAAGTTCTTCCGAGCCATGAAGCGCGCGCAGAAGGCGATCGACCTCGAGCCTGAGCGGTACAAGCACTACCTTCTCAAGGCCATCCCCGAGCGACTCCACAGCATCGTGGACGTCACCGGCTTTGGCCCGGGCGAGCGTATCGTGTTCGAGGACTACACGCGGGAGATGTACGAGCAGACCCATCGGTGGATGGAGAGCCTTCAGCTCTTCCCCGACGGGCAGCTCGGTCAGGCGCCGTACGAGGTGGCGGTCGCGCTCTGATCGCGCAAGCGGAGCCGCTTCTCATCGGCGCTCCCCCCGGAGCGCGCGGCCGCCACGCGGACAACGCGACCTTGATGGCGGGCCCGATGCGATCGCCGGTAACCGCTCAGTCGTGGGGGATGAGATTGATGAGCTGCGGGTGCCCCCAGAGGCTATCGATCGCGGTGTACTGCTCGACCTGCCACGTCGCGTCGTCGATGAGCCGGCCGCCCCAGCCGTATTCCAGCGCCCACTGCGAGGGGTTGCCCATATAAAAGGAGACGACCCGGTCGTTCATGTGGCGGCCGAGGTCGATGATGACCGGCACGCCCTGCTGCTGCGCCAGGTCGCGGCCGGAGCCGACGTCGTCCAGGTCTTCGGCCTCGAACATGAGGTGGTTGATCTTCTTGGGCGCCGGCGCCTCGATGAAGGCGATGGAATGGTGGCGTGGGTTGCAGTGGAGGAACGCGGCGCGAATCCGTCCGTCCGGCGTCTTCAGGTTGACGTAATCGGAGATTCGAAATCCCAGGAGATCGCGGTAGAAGGCCACGCTTCGGTCCAGCTCCGTCGTGAACATGAGCGCGTGGCCGAGCCCCAGCGCGCCCGTCTTGAAGCCGCTGATCGCCCGGCTGGGACGGAACGGCCGCTGATTGACCGGTCGCCCGTAGAACACCTCGGTCCGCACGCCGTTCGGGTCCTCGCAGCGGAACAGCTCGACCACGCGGCGCTCATCGGCCTCGCCCTGGGTACCGGCGGTCACCTTGACGCCGCCCCCCTCGAGCTGCTGGGCGACCGCGTGAAACGCCGCCGAGTCCGGCACCTGCCAGCCGAGGAACTCGATGTCGTCGCGGCCGTTCTCCTGGATCTGGATGCGGTGGGGTTGGTCGTCCATCCGTAAGTAGGTGGTACGGGAATCGTCGCCGGGGACGATTTCCATGCCGTAAATCTCGGTGGCGAGCTTCTTCCACCCGCCGGCGTCGCTCACGCCGATCCCCACGTAACCGAGCTGGGATACTGCAGCCATGTCCGGTCCTCCATTCGCTCGCGCTCTCCGGGTCCCGTGGCGCGCCAGCCTCACATCCTGACGGCAACGCTACGTCGCTGTCAAGCTGGTCAGGTAGATTAGGCGGTCCGTCCACGACTCTTCGGCCGCGCCTTCCGCCAAGGTGGCGAGTCCACGAACGAATGCGCTGAGGTCGTTCTGCTGAACGGTCCGCGTGCTGACGATGGCGATTCCCGCGTGATGGAGTCGTGTCACGGCCCAGCGCTTCGCAAGCGGTTGGATCGTCCGCACGGGGCTTCCCGGAGCCCAGAACCCCGCCCCGGCTATCTGCCCGTCATCTTGACGGTGAGCGTCTCGGAGCCCGGAGTCAGCGGCAACACGTGCTCTTCGATCCACTCGTTGTCGGCAATGGCCGCTTCGATCTCCCGAGGAAAGGACTGCGCGTACGCGAGCGCAGCCCGAACGCGCACCTCCGGTATCTCGAGGAACGCGGCCATCGCGGCGGAGTCGCCTCCGAATTCGCGGGCGAGCTTCGCAACGTGCCACACGGCCGTACGCGAGCCCAGGATATACGCTTGTCGTCCGGCGGGCGAGTCGCGGAAGTCGATCAACGGAAAATCGCGTCGGCGCAGCGCCTCTCCGAGGAGGAACGCGGCCGTCTCCGACGGTGTTTTCCCCACTGCTCTGCTGGCTCGCCTCAGCCGCTGTACCTGATCGGCCTTGAGCCGGAGGCTAACGACCGTGCGCATCTCTCGCTCCGTTCAGAGCTTCGAGTGACATTGGAACTCGTATCGCTGCCGCGCACCCCCTCGACCCGCGCGCAGTCTACCGGGAAGCCACCGAAACGCGCGCGTGCCCGGGAACGTCCGCTCGCGCCTCCTCGGCCGACGACGCGAGGCCCGGATATTCGGCGCGCCAATTGGCCGCATCGGAGATCTCCGCGAAGGATGTGACGTGGGTCATCACGTTGCGGGCGGGCTCGGTCACCACGTGGGCCGGCTGCTCGCCTCGCTGGAAGGCCTGGACCACGTCCAGCAGCCGCCTGCGCACGGAGATGACGCCTAGGTCGCTGACCCCCAGGTGCTCGCGGCTCCGATCGTAGAGCGGACCCATGCTCTCCGTCGCGCAGGAATCGTGGGCGAGGAAGCTACCGAACCCGAAGTCCGTCATCCCCGTGTAGTTCTCGGTCCGCTGCTTCTCTCGGTCCTGCAGATAGTGGTTCGCGGCGTTGGCGAAGCGGCGGTAGCCGGGACCGATGGCCCGCCGGCGCACGGGCTCGTCGGGCTCGATGGGCCGCCGCCGATTGAACCCGAAGTCGAATCGCGCCGAGTGTGTATCGTCGATCGGCGTATAGAAGTGCACCTCGTACCCCTCAGAGGTATCGAGGCTCGTGCCCCCGCGCCCGACCGGGACGGCGCACGCGACCGGGAGGATGAACGACGACACGCGGACGTACGTCGCGCCACCGGGCGCGTCGCGCAGGGCGATGAGTCGGACGCCGAAGTCGGTGTCCTCCGTTTCGTAGCGTGGCGCGGTGTCGGAGGGAAGCTCGAATCGGAAGCTGCGGTGCAGGAACGAGAGGTGGGACGAGTCGCACTCGCCCTCCAGCCCCTGGAGGTAGTTGCAGTCCTGGATCGCCTTCGTCGCGTAGCACTGCTCCGCGGGGAGGCCGGCCCACTCGTACGCGGGGAAGAGCGGCTCGCGCTCGGGCGGTCCCATGTAGGCGAACACCATCCCGCCCACCTCGCGTGTTGGGTACGCGGGATGGCTCACGCGCTGCCTGAAGGTGCTGCCGGCCGGCTCGGCCGGCGTGTCGAGCACGCGCCCCTCCGCGTCGTATTTCCACCCGTGATAGATGCACCGAAGCCCGCCCTCCTCGTTGCGTCCGTAGAAGAGGCTGGTCCCCCGGTGCGAGCACGCTTCGGCGAGCAGTCCGATTCGGCCGTTCGTGTCGCGAAAGGCGACCAGGTCCTCGCCGAGCAGCCGCACCTGGACGGGCGGGCAATCCGGCGCAGGGATCTCCTCGCTGAGCAGCGCCGGCAGCCAGTATCGGCGCATCAATTCGCCCATCGGTGTTCCCCGGTCCGTCTGGGTCAATAGCTGGTTCTGTTCTTTGCTCAGCATCCTCCCCTCCGATGATGCCATCCTGGCCCGCCGGCGGCCTTCCCGTCAAGCCCTGGATTTTCTTGTGATCGCCATCAATTGCAGATACACTCGTACCACCAGAATAGCCTCGCGGATCACGAACCCAATGACTCCGCCTCCGAGTGCGAGGACTTCCGTCGCGTCGGGCCCCCGATCGGCGGGATGGAGCCGGTAACGTCGCGCCTGACCCACGTTGCGCAGTTCCGTGACGGCAGAGATTTTCAGCTCGGAGGACCGTAGAGGAGTATGGAACCAACGGAAGCCGGAAACCCGACAACGGCCGACCAGATGCACGAGCACGGGCACTGGGGCGCCCATGACCATGCCGAGGGGATGTTCGGGCACATCCACGACGACCCCTTCTTCCATACCCATCCCGGCGAAGAGGAGATGGTGATCCTCACGCCAGAGGAGGCGGGGAACCGGATCACCCTCACCAGCGTGGGCATCGACGTCGGGTCCTCCACCTCCCACCTGATGTTTTCCCGCCTCGTCCTCGAGCGGCAGGGCATCGCCCTCTCGAGCCGCTTCAAGGTCGTGGAGCGAGGCATCACCTTCCGCTCGCCCATCCTCCTCACCCCGTACGTCGACGAAACGACGATCGACACAGAAGAGCTTGAGCGCTTCATCCAGGGTGTGTACAAGGACGCCCAGATGACCGTCGACGACGTGGAGACGGGCGCCACGATCTTCACCGGCGAGGCGGCGAAGAAGAGCAACGCCGAGGCGATCTCCGCGTTGTTCGCCGAGCACGCGGGCAAGTTCGTGTGCGCCGTGGCCGGCCCGAACCTGGAGGCGGTCATGGCCGCCTACGGCTCGGGCGCCTGCGCGCGCTCCGCCCGGCGCGATGGACAGTCGCACACGGTGATGAACATCGACATGGGCGGCGGCACCGCCAAGCTCGCCATCTGTCGCGACGGCGAGGTCCTCGAGACGGCGGCCATCAACGTCGGTGCGCGGCTCGTGGCGATGGATGAAAAGGGCCTGGTGAGTCGCATCGAGCTGGCAGGGCAGATCATCGCTGACGAGCTGGGCATCCCCCTCGTCGTGGGCGCGCCCCTCTCACCCGAGCACCAGAAGGCCATGGCCGAGCTGCTCGCCGAGTGCCTCTACAACGTGGCGGAGCGGCGCCCGCTCGGCCGGCTGGCCAATCGCCTCATGATCACTGGGCCGCTCACGTACACGGGGCCCATTGACTCCGTGAGCTTCTCAGGTGGAGTCTCTGAGTACGTGTACGGCAACGAGCCGCGAAACTTTGGCGATCTCGGCATCCTTCTGGGGAAGGCCGTCGCCGACCGCGTCGTACGCCTCGGCGTGCCCATGGACACCTCGGAGCAGATGATCCGCGCGACCGTCATCGGCGCTGGCCAATACACGCTGCAGGTCAGCGGCAGCACCATCTACATCACGCGGCCCGAGCTCCTGCCGCATCGAAACCTCCAGGTCGTGGCGCCCGTCATGCCCGATGGGACCTATACGGTCGAGTCGGCCAGGGTGGCCATCGAGCAGGCGATGCAGCGCCTCGACATCGAGGAGGGGGATCGACCCGTCGCCCTCTCCTTCCGCTGGCGAATGGAGCCCTCGTACGACCGGGTCAAGACCCTCGCCGAGGCGATCGTGGCCGCCATGCCGAACACCATCGCGGCGAAAATCCCCCTCACCATCGTGTTCGACACGGACATCGGGGGCGCGGTCGGCAGCCTGCTGACCCGCGAGCTGCTGCCGGACTACGACATCGTCTCCATCGACGAGGTGACCCTCGGCGATCTGGACTTCATCGATCTGGGCGAGGAGCTGGAGGACGTGCACGCGGTGCCGGTCGTGGTGAAGTCTCTCGTATTCAGCACGGCCCGCGAGCGCGAGTCCGGCCTCGTCCGCGGGGCGGGTGCCCTCGCCCATGCGCACGACCACGAGCACGACCACGATCATCATCACGATCACGATCACGATCACGATCACGACCATCACCACGACCATGATCACCCGCACACCCACTGACTTGCCCACGTAAACCATGGGGGCGCTCACCCGCGTCGTTGGCGCTGCCCTCGTGCTCGTGGTCCTCGGCTGCACCGCGCCGGACGGGACGCGCTCGGCGCCCGGTGGCCCAGCGCCTGCCCAGCCCACGGCGGGCCCGAAGCGGATCGCCATCGGCATTCGCGGCGACCCGAAGACGCTGAGTGCGAAGCTCAACTCGGCGGCAGGCGCCGGAGGCGTGCCCGGCGTCTCGGAGACCGAGACGCTGCTGAACGCCGGCCTCGCGATCCAGGACTCGACGGATGCACTCCACGCGCAGCTCGCGGAAGCGGTGCCGTCCGTGGAGAACGGGCTCTGGGTCGTCTATCCCGACGGTACGATGCAGACGACGTGGAAGATTCGATCAGGCGCCGCCTGGCACGACGGGACGCCCTTCACATCAGCGGATCTGCTTTTCACCGCCAGCGTGGAACAGGATGCCGAGCTGCCGATCTTTCGCAACGTCGCATACAGCTCGGTCGACCGGGTCGAGGCGCCGGATACGCAGACCATCACGATCCACTGGAAGCGGCCGTTCATCGAAGCGGACACGATGTTCACCAACGCTCGCGCCCTCCCGCTGCCGCGACATCTGCTCGAGAAGACCTACACGACCGACAAGGAAGACTTCGTCAACCTCCCCTACTGGAACCGCGAGTTTGTCGGAACTGGCCCATTCAAGCTTCGTGAATGGGAAGCGGGGACCCACGTGATCCTCGACGCGAACGATGCGTTCGTCCTGGGGAGGCCTCAGATCGACCAGATCGAGGTGAAGTTTATTCCCGACCCCTCGGCGATGGCGGCGAACGTGCTTTCCGGCGGCGTGGACCTGACCCTGGGCGGCCGCTTGTCCTATGAGTGGGGAGCGCAGCTCGCGGACCAGTGGCGCGATGGAAAGGTGGAGCACAGCACGCCGACCACGTACCTCGGCGCGTATCCGCAGTTCATCAACCCCAATCCGGCCGTCGTCGCCGACGTCCAGTTCCGCCGGGCGCTGATGCAGGGCGCGAATCGCCGACAGCTCATCGACAGTCTGCTGGGCGGGCTCGCCCCTATTGCCGACTGCATCGTAAACGAGTCCGCCAGCGAGAGGAGCGCCATCGAGTCGAGTATCGTCAAGTACGCCTACGATCCACCGGCGGCCGCGCAGACGATCGAGGGGCTTGGCTACGTTCGCGGGTCGGACGGAACGTTCCGCGACGCGACCGGCCAGCGTCTGACGGTCGAGATTCGCAGCACGGCCACCGACGACACGCAGATGAAGACGATGTACGCGCTTGCGGACGATTGGCAGCAGGTGGGCGTGGGGGTGGACCAGGTAGCGGTGCCGCAGCAGCGCGAGTCGGACCGCGAGTATCGCGCGACGCGGCCAGCGTTCGAGGTCGTGCGCCAGCCCGGAGGCGCGAAGAACGTCGAGCGCTTCTATGGCGGCTACACGCCGCTGCCGGAGAACAACTACACGGGCATCAACCGGCCGCGCTACAAGAACGAGGAGCTGGATTCGCTTATCGATCGATACTTTGTCACCGTGCCGGTGGCCGAGCGAATGCAGGTGCTGGGCCGGATCGTTCAGATCATGACGAGCCAGCTCGTCGTGCTTGGCATGTTCTGGGACATCTCACCGACGGTGGTGTCCAGCCGCCTGAAAAACGTCAGCTCACCGGGCGACGTGTGGGATGCGCACCGCTGGACGGCCGGCGGGAGCTGACCCGCGCTCGCCCCTCCGCCCGGGCAATGGCCCCGGAGGGCGTGAGCGACCCTCCCAATCGCAGCCCTTCGGCGCGCTCAAGCCAGGCCATTTCCTCGCAAGGGTGGAGGGAGCCCTCCCGCCCCAGAAAAGGGGGGAAGGATCCCTCCCTCTCCCTCGACGTCGACGGGGGCGGGTCGGTGCGGGGGTGGCAAGGTCACCCCGGGGACGCGGGCATCCCACCCTCCCGGAGTTCGCCATCGAGCCACCGGAGCGCGTCCCGAAAAACGGCGTCGCCGTCCGCCTCGTTCCACAGCTCGTGCGACCGACCGTCGTACACGATGAGGCGCTTCGACCCGCCCGCCCGGGCGTAAGCCGCGCGCGTCGCGGCGACATCTGCGATCCGGTCCGCGTCTCCAGCCAGCCAGAGGGTCGGCACGGACAGCCGGCCTACCGCGTCGAGAATGGCGCCCTGGGCCGCCGCCGTCTCGGTGAACCAGCGCGCGGTGGCCGCATGGTGGACGAGCGGGTCCGAGTCGAAGTCGCGCCCGAGGTTCGAGTCGCTGCTGATGACCTCGCCGCGCAGCCCGTTGCTCATGGTGAGGCGCGGGAACGGTCCACTCAGGAGGCGCGCCAGCGCGACTTTGATGGGCGAGACCGGCATCGCCAGGGCGATGTAGGGCGAGGTCAGAATCGCGGCGAACACCTGGCCGGATTCTCGCTCTGAGCTGGAGAGATACCGCAGGGCGATCAGCGATCCCAGGCTCTGCCCCAGGAGGCAGATCGGCGCTTGCGGGTCCGTCGCTCGCACCGCGGCCAGCGCGCATTCCAGATCGGTGAGATATTCGTCGAAGGACTGACAGTGGCCGCGCTGGCCCTCGGCGCGACCGTGCCCGCGAAAGTCGTACGTCGCCACGGCGAAACCCTCCGACGCAAAGCGCTCGGCGACGGCGCGATAGCGGAGGCCATGGTCCGCATACCCGTGGATAACGAGGAGCGCCGCGCGCTCCGGGCCGTCTGTGGGGTACCAATCGAACGGGAGTCGGACCCCGTCCGCGGTCGTGATGAAGACACTGCGCACGCGTCAGTCGGGCGAGAGGTGTTGTAGCCGCGGTGCCACTTCGCGCGCGAATAGACGCAGGGAGCGGGTCCGAAGGCGCCGCGTGCCATAGTCCTTCCCCATCACCAGCAGCAGCACGCCGTATCCTCCGCTTGCCTGATAGTGCTCGACGATCCGCTCGTAGACCGTGTCCGGGTCGCCGACGAAGTAGAAGCCGGAGTCCACGAGGTGGTCCCAGGTGATGTCCTCGAGTCTGCCGCTGGGTGGCAGGAACTTCTCGTAGTAGCGCGGGAACTGGCGAACGTGCTCGGCGATCGTCGGCGCGATCGATTCGCGCAGCTCGTCCTTCGCTTTCCTCACGCTGTCCGAGACGTACACCAGGCGGCATGCGCGAATGTCGCGGCGTCGGGCGACGCGTCCGGCCGCCCGCGCCGCCGCCACGTACGCGTCGGCGTGGGCGCGCATGTGCTCCGTGTTGTCGTACTGGCTCAGGATCGGGATGAAGCCGTTCCGCGCGGCCAGCTCCACGGTGCCCTGGGTCGTGCTACTGGCCACGCCGACGGGCATGTGGGGCCGGGTGTAGGGCTTCGGCATCACCTGGATGTTCTTTCCGTGCCAGAACTCGCCCTGGTAGTCGAACGGCTCGTCACATGACCAGCATTTGAGGATCAGGTCGACCGCCTCGTGCATTCGGGCACGGCGCAACGGCATGCTATCGTCGCCAATGCCGCGCTGGGCCATGCCGTTGTCGTTGGGCAGCCCGACGCCCAACCCGAAGAGGTAGCGCCCGCGAGTGAGGTGGTCGCAAACCGCGGCCTCGAGCGCGACCTGGATCGGGTGATAAAGGGCAATGGGCCGAACGCCCGGCCCGAGCCGAATCTGCTTCGTGAGGGCCGCAGCCTTGCAGATGAAAAGGTCGGCTGCCGACAGGGCGTCCGGCCTCGTGTACTGCACCCCGCGGAGGTGCTCGCTGATCCAGGCCTCACGAAAGCCAGCGCGGTCAACGAGCTGGATCTCGTACAGATCCTCGTCGTAGCTATCGGCCGCCACCGCGTTTCGGCGCTCGCCGTTGGAGAAGATCCCGAACTCCACGCACCGCCTCCTTGTGCGGCGATTCTACCGCGCGTGGCCTGCCTGCTGGTGGGACCGTCGGTCGAGCAGCCACTCGACCCCTCGGCTCGAGGTCGCCGCGACTATTATTACGGCGAGAAGCACCCGCTCCTGCCCGGGGCGCGGGACAGAAACCAGTTCACGGGGTGTGTCGGATGCCCAACGAGCACAGCGCGGCCACAGGAGAATGGATGGAATTCTGGCGGACCGGGCCAGGGACGCTGGCGGGCCGCTACCTGCGGCGTTTCTGGATCCCCATCCATCGCTCGGAGGATTTGATCGCCGGGCGAGCCAAGCCCGTCCGTATCGCCGGCGAGGACTTCACCCTCTACCGCGGTGAGGGCGGTGACGCTCACGCGGTCGCGTTCCGCTGCGCCCATCGAGGTACGCAGCTCTCGACCGGCTGGGTCGAGGGAGACCAGATCCGCTGCTTCTATCACGGCTGGAAGTACGGTCCCGACGGACAATGCACCGAGCAGCCCGCCGAGCCCGAGCCATTTTGCGGCCGGATCCGAATTCGCTCGTATCCGGCCCAAGACTACCTCGGCCTCGTGTTCGCGTACCTGGGCGAAGGGGAGCCGCCCGACCTTCCGCGTTTCCCGGAGTTCGAGGACGATGAAGAGGGAATCCGCGAGAACTACACGTACCCAACGCCCTGGCCGATGAACGTCTTCAGTTCGCTGGAGAACGATCCCTTCCACGGCGCCTGGGTCCATCGCGAGTCGTACATCGCGGCCGGGCGCATCGGGATCCCGCGGGTCCGGTGCGAGGAGACCGAATATGGGTACACGACGTTCGTGACCCTCCCAGAGGGCGCCACCCTCTGGCCCGAGTCCCAAACGCACTACCTCATGCCGCTGGGCAGCTACGCGACGCGGACCGCGCCCGAGCTGGGTCCGGAGGCGTGGCGTGAAGCTCTCGCATTCCGCGTGCCCATTGACGACGAGCACTGCACGACATTTGGCGTCAACTTCACCCATATGCCCAAAGAAGCGCGCCCATCCTATTTGGAGCGGCGGGCGACGCGGGCGGCGGAGGCAGCAACGCTCCCTCCCTATGCCGAAATCGCCGAAGCGGTGCTGCGCGGTGAGATGAGGATCGAGGACATTGAGGACCGGCACAAGCATCCCGACCGGCTGTTCAATATGCAGGACTACGTCTCTCAGGTCGGACAGGGGGCGCTTCCGGATCGCAGCCAGTGGCACCAGGGCTATGAGGATGTGACCGTCATCATGCTGCGCAACCTGTGGCAGCGCGAGTTGCGGAACCTGGCCGAAGGGCGCCCCTTGAAGGAATGGCGACGCACGAGGCGGTTGAGCGTGGGTCGGGCGCGCGTATGAGCTGGCAAGGATCCCGGTGGACAGCGTTGCTCCGGTCGTGGTGGAGGGCCCGGGTTGCCCTCACCCGGTCGCGGCCCCCTGCGGCGGCCGGCGGCCGGCCTCGCCCACCGCGGTGGGCGAGACGAGCGGGAGTGGCGCTGGGCACCTCGCGGTGGGCGAGGCGAGCGGGGGTGGCGCTGGGCTCCTCGCGGTGGGCGAGGCGAGCGGGGTGCGCGCCTCCGTCGCACGGGCAGCTCATTGGACGCCACACACTTCTCGTAGCCGTCGCGCTCCTGATGACGGCGTGTACCACGGGCGCGCCATCCCCCCAGCGCCCCGGCGAAGGTGTGGCGCCTGCGACGCCGGGCTCGCACCGCGTGAAGACCCTGACCGTCGGCATCACCAGCACCGTCCGGGCCTTCGGGCTCGCAGGAACGACGACCACGGCCGGCGGGTGGATGTCCGCGGGTGAGCTGCATTCGCAGGGTCTGGTGACCTCCGACACCAGCTCGCGGACTCCGGTGGGCCGGCTTGCCGAGCGCGCGCCGTCCTTCGACGATGGCTCCATCGTGGTCCAGCCCGACGGCACCATGCGGGCGACGTACCACCTGCGGACGGGTGTGACGTGGCAAGACGGCGCGCCGTTCACGTCGCGCGACCTCGCCTTCTCCTATCAGGTGAACACCGACCCAGGCCTGCCCTTCGTGAATCGTGACGCCATGAAGCTCGTGACCACGACCGAGGCGCCGGACGACCAGACGTTCGTGTTCGTCTTCAGCAGCCCGTACTACCTGGCCGACTCCCTGGGGCTTCGACTCTTCTGGCCCTATCCCCAGCACCTGCTCCAGGACAGCTACGACCAATACGTGAGCACAAAAAACGCCGACGACTTCATCAACCAGCCCTACTTCACGAGCGGCTACGTCAACCTTGGACCGTTCCGGCTCACCTCGTTTGATCCGGGAGAGGGCCTGAAGTTCGAGGCGTACGAGAACTACTTCCTTGGTCGACCGAAGATCGACGTCGTCTACCTCAAGACCTTCGGCGACGAGAATACGCTCCTGGCCAACCTGCTCGCGGGCGCGGTGGACGTGTTCATGGACCTCGCCATGAGCCCCGACGTCGGATTTCAGTTAAAGGACCAATGGGACAAGTCGGGCCAGGGAACGGTGCTCCTGACAACCGGGTACGTGCGGATGTTGATCCCTCAGTATCGAGCGCAGTTCCAGAAGGAGCCGGCGAACCTCGACCCAACGGTGCGGCAAGCCCTGTACGTTGCCCTGGACCGGCCCGCGCTATCCGCCGCGCTACAGGACGGCCATGCCGAGCTGGCGGCGACCTCGATCCTGCCCCCCGAGGACCGCAACTACGAGGCCGTGCGCGATGGGCTCAAGCCATTCGCGTTCGATCCGGACCGAGCGAAAACCCTCCTGGCCGAGGCAGGCTGGACGCCCGGGCCGGACGGATTGCTGAGAAACGCGGATGGACGTCGGTTCCAGACATCCATCTGGTCCACGCCCGGCTCGGACAAGGAGATCGCCGCCATCGCCGACTACTGGCGGCGCGTCGGGCTCGAGGTGGAGGAGACCATCGTGCCGGCGGCATTCACGCGGGACAATCAGTATCGCGCCAGCTACCCCGGATGGGAGACGACGGCCAACTACGACGACTCGACCTTTGGCCGTCTCAAGGACCCCTCGGGCCCGGAGACGCGCTGGGCGGGTGCCAATCGGGCCGGCTACGACGATTCCCGGGCCGTCCGTCTCGTGGACGCCTACTACCACAGCATGAAGCCCGGGGACCAGCGGCAAGCCGTTCGAGCGATCAGCGACTTCATCGTCGCGGAGATGCCCTACCTCGTGACGATGTTCGAGGCGGACAACATCGGCATGCGCAAGGGCGTGCAGGCCTTCGCCGATTTCGCCGGCGGCGCTGGGGCTGGGGCGCCGTACGGCTCGTACACGCGCAACGCATACCTCTGGGACCTCGATTAGCCCAGAGCCCTAAGGGCACCATGGAGGGAATTGACCCACTCGGAGTGGCAATCCTGTTCACGGGCTACGCTTGACGACGGCGACTGTGCTCGCAACCGGCGCCACGATACGGACCGTCGAACATCTTGGGCTCCGGGCGCGACGCGTGCGCGTTGGTCAGGGACGATGATTGTCGGTCGCATCGGCATCGTCGACGGCCTCCTTGCCGCCTGCGTCGTCGACGACAGACTGTGATAGGATTTGGTCCTCGATACGCGGCCGTGGAGCCGTTGCCAGCCCCATGACGATGAACCCATTCGCCACGACTGTTCTTGCGCTGCTTGCCCTCACGGCGTGCGCGCAGCCTGCTGTGCCATCCCGCTCATTGGGGTCGCCGTCCCCGTCCCAGCCGGGCGCCTCGGGGCGAGCCTTGGTCATGATGATCCGCGTCGAGCCGCCCACCCTGTCGTCGCGGCCGCTCGTACGCACGGGCGGGGTCACGACGGCGACACTCGTACGGCTTTTCAATGCCGGGTTCGTCATCCGCGACCAGCATGGCGATCCTCAGCCGGATCTCGTTGAGCGCGTGCCGGCGCTCGACACGGATGCGTGGCGCGTGTCCGCCGACGGGCACATGCAGACGACGTATGTGCTCAAGCCCGACCTCAGGTGGCACGACGGGACCCGGCTCTCTGCTGACGACGTCGTGTTCACCTGGCAGGTGTATTCGACTCCGGCGATGGGACAGGCTGCGTCCCTCCCGTTCGGGCTCATCGACAATGTTCGTGCGACCGATGATCACACCGTCGAAATCGAATGGAAACGGCCGTATCCCGACGCCGGCTCGCTGCAGGCAACCGATTTTCCGGTCCTCCCGCGCCATCTCCTCGAGCAAAGCTTCCAGCAGGACTCGCCGGAAACCTTTCTGGCAAGCCCATTCTGGACCAGCCGCTACGTCGGTCTGGGCCCGTACCGCCTGGAGCGCTGGGAGCCCGGCTCGTCCATTGAGGCTTCCGCTTTCGACGGGTATGCGCTCGGTCGCCCATTGATTGGCCGCATACAGGTGCGCTGGAACAGCGATCCGAACACCGTGGTGGCGAACCTGCTCGCGGGCGAGGTCAACATCGCAGCCGACGATTCGCTCCAGTTCAGCCAGGCGTCGCTTCTGCGCCGGGAGTGGACGCCTCGCTCGGCAGGGTCCGTCCTCCTGACGCCGACCCTCTGGCGCGCCGCGCAGGTCCAACTGCGACCGGAGCTCGCGAGCCCGCGCGCGCTCCTCGACGTCCGGGTGCGGCGTGCGCTGGCGCACGCGATCGACAAGGCCGCGCTGAACGACGCGTTGTTCGAAGGTCAGGGCATCGTCACCGGCAGCATGATTCCGCCTACGGATCCGAACATTGACAACGTGGAGCGAAGCATTCGTAAGTATCCGTTTGACCCCAAACAGAGCGAAGCGCTCATGAGCCAGGCTGGGTGGAGCAGGGCGCCCGATGGCACGTACGCGAATCTGAGCGAGGGTCGGTTCTCAGCCGAGCTGAAGGTAAACGGCGGAGCGCAATACGAGGAGGAAATGTCCATCTTGGCGGCCGGGTGGCGCGATGCAGGCTTCGACTTCCGCGAGTCCGTAAACCCGGCCGCGCTGGCACAGGACGGCGAGGTGCGCTCCACTTTTACCGGCGTCTTCTCTTCGAGCGGTCCTCTGGGCGAAGACCTGCTCCGGGCCTACAGCAGTGCGAATATCCCGGGCCCCGAAAACCGTTGGGTGGGTCGAAATCGGGTGGCATGGATCAACCCGGAGTACGACCGCTTGGTCGAGGCCTTCAACACGACGCTCGATCCCACCGAGCGCAGGCGCCAGGTCGTCGAGATGGCGCGAATCTTTACCGAGGATCTGCCGGAGATTCCGCTCTATTTCGACCCCGGTGTCATGGCCTACGTGTCCGGCCTCACCGGTCCGCGGCTGGTTTCACCGAAAGGCAATATCAGCTGGGACATCTACCGCTGGACGTGGGTGGGATAGCGCGCTCGCGCGGCCGACGGACCCGCGCTACACTGGATGCGCATCGCGAGGGCTCACAGGAGGTGAATTATGGCAGAGGTCGTTCTCGGCATTGGGACGTCGCACAGTCCGCAGCTCGGGATCCCCGGCGAACAGTGGCGGGTTCTTCAGGCGAAGGACGAAGGCGACTCGCGGATGAACTATCGGGAGCTGGCCGAGCGTGTTCGGCAGACACGGCCCGGCTTCGAAAAAGAGCTGACGATCGAGAAGTTCCGGGAGCGCGATGAGGCATGCCAGCGCGCCATCGGCGCCCTTGGGGAGCTGCTGCGCGATACGCGCCCGGACGTTATGCTCGTCTTCGGCGATGATCAGCACGAGCAGTTCCTCGACGACCTCATGCCGATGCTGTGCATCTACAATGGCGAGACAATGGCCATCCACCGCGGAAGGCGGGCGGGCGCGCCGCCGGTCAGCACGAGCACGGAATGGCGCTCGGTGGAGGGCGGCCGCGACCAAGCCGAAGAGGGCAAAGAGTTCCGCGCCGATCCGGCTCTCGCCGACCATCTGCTCCGCGAGCTGTGCGACGACGGGTTCGACATCGCGCGGTCGAACCATATGCGCGACGGTGTCGGGATCGGGCACGCTTTCAGCTTCGTCTATCGACGGCTCCTGCCCGAGGGCGACATTCCGATGGTCCCCTTTATGGTCAACACGTTTTATCCGCCGAACGCGCCCACACCGAAGCGCTGCTATGCGCTGGGCCAGTCCGTCCGCGCAGCCATCGAGCGCTGGGACTCGAACGCGCGCGTCGCCGTCATCGCGTCCGGCGGTCTCAGCCACACGATCATCGACGAGGATCTGGACCGGCGCACCATCGATGGGCTGATGGAGCGGGACCCGGATCGCCTCCGTGCCCTGCCGGTTGAGAAGATGGTCCACGGGACATCAGAGATTCGGAACTGGATCATCGCGGGGGCAGCGCTCGAGGGGCTCGACATGACGCTGGTCGACTATGTGCCGACTTACCGCTCACCGGCCGCGACGGGGTGCGGGATGACCTTCGCATATTGGAAGTAGGACGAGTCGCCCTTCGTGGCCGTAGTATGATGACGTTCGTCCGCGCCCATGGTTGCCCGATCTCCAGATTTGATTGACGTTGGAGGACTCATGGCGAAGCGCGAATCCATTAACCTTCCCGGCATGGCGCACGGCGCGCCGATCCCCATGGGATCGAAGATCGGCAACGTCGTGTACTCATCCGGCATCGCTGGTAGGGACCAGGAGAAGAACGTGATGCCCAGCGACCCGGCTGAGCAGGCTGTCTGCATGTTCAAGAACATCAAGCAATTCATGGAGATCGCCGGCGGCTCGCCGGACGACATCATCCACGTTCGCCTGCTGATGAAGGACCCGGACTTGCGCAAGTACATCGACCCCGAGTGGCAGAAGATGTTCCCCGACGAGCACAGCCGCCCCGCGCGCCACGCGCTGACGACGGACGTACGCCAGGGTTTCTTCCAGGCCGAGATCGTGGCCATACTGCCCTCCTAATGACGCGCGAGAGGACCGCTCGTCCCCTTCGTCCAAAATGCTGTGCGATAATGGGCCAGTGAAGCTCATGAGGAGGAACTGATGCTCACGAAGGAAGAAAATGAGTTCCTGACGCGCGTCGGGCCGGGTACCCCGGCAGGCGAGCTGCTTCGACGCTATTGGATGCCTGTAGGCTACGTGCAGGAGCTGACGGACGAGAAACCCACCCAGTTCGTGCGGATCTTGGGCGAGGATCTGGTGCTCTTCAAGGACAAGAGCGGCAACGTGGGCCTCATGCAGGACCATTGCGTCCACCGCGGCGCTTCCATGCTCTACGGGCGCGTCGAGGAGCGGGGGATCGCCTGCGCGTACCATGGCTGGCTCTACGACACGAAGGGGAACTGCCTGGAAACCCCGGCCGAGCCGGCGGACAGCAAGTTCTATCTGACGGTGAAGGCGAAGGCGTACCCGGTGAAGAAGTTCATCGGGATGTACTGGGCGTACCTGGGGCCGCTGCCGGCGCCGGAGATCCCACAGTACGACGTGTGGGCGCGCAAGGATGGCCACCGCGAGCTGTATCTGCAGCCGCGCCTCGACGCCAACTGGCTGCAGCCCATGGAGAACTCCATGGACCCGGCTCACCTCCAGATCCTCCACCAGACGATCGCGTTCCGCGGCCGGACGCCCGCCAGCACGACCCGCGGCTTCACGGACGACGTGGAGAAGTTCGAGTTCTACGAAGTCGACTACGGATTAATCAAGAAGCGGACTTATAAGAACGGGCACGTGGACGAGCACCCGGTTATCTTTCCGAACATCCTGCGCCAGGGCGACGCCACGCAGATCCGCGTTCCCATCGACGACACCCACACCAAGATCTTCTTCGTCCGGTTCAAGCCCAGCCCGGATGGCAGCATCGTGGAGGAGGGGGACCCGCCGGTTACCTTCATCAACTCCTACAAGCAGCCTGCCGACCAGCTCCACCCCTACACCTGGTTCGATATGTCCCTCGACGTCCAGGCGCAGGACCATATGGCGTGGGAGACGCAGGGCCCGATCGCCGATCGCAGCATCGAGCGGCTCTCGACGACCGACCGGGGAATCGTCTTGCTGCGCGAGGTCCTGAAGCGCGAGATCGAGCGCGTGCAGATGGGGCTCGACCCGAAGGGCGTGATCCGCGATCCAAACCACGGGTTGATCGACACGAAGCTGCAGGAGTCGCTCGTCGAGGTACGGGAGGGCTGGGGCCGAAGCGGCCAGTTGGCCACCACGGCCCAGGCGTAGCGGGGTGCCTGACTCTCTCGACCTGCTTCGCCAGAAGGTCGCGATCTCCATGCGCATCTTGGGCATGGAGGGGCTGGTGAAGGACATCACCGGCCACGTGAGCGCCCGGATTCCGGGCACGAACGAGATGTTCATTCGGTGCCGAGGCGGCAACGAGCGGGGCTTGATGTACACCGACGTCCAGCAGATCCGTCGGCTGGATTTCGACGGGAAGGGCGACGGGCTCGGAGCGGACTTCATGGCCCCGCTGGAGCTGCCGATCCACGGCGAGAACTATAAGGCTCGCCCTGAGGTCGCGGCCGTGGTCCACGCGCACCCGCACGCGGCGGTGCTGTGCGGCATCCTCGGGCTCGAGTTCAAGCCGATCTTCGGCGCGTACGATCCCGGCGCCATGGGTATCGCCGCGAAGGGGCTGCCCGTCTACCCTAGGTCCGTGCTGATCAATCGGCAGGAGCTGGGCCAGGATCTCGTCGCTGCCATGGGTCCGCGGGACTGCTGCCTCATGAAGGGCCACGGCATCACCGCGGTCGGGCCGAGTGTGGAGGCGGCGACGCTTCTGGCGCTGCGTCTGGAGCGCCTCGCGGAGATGATCCTCGAGATTGCGCACCTGGGCCGCGAGGCCCCGAGCATCTCCCAGGAGGACCTGGAGGCGTTCGGATACGTCGATGGACGCGCGCCGACGCGCGCGAATATCCCGCGCGGCGAGGAGTGGGTGTGGGCCCACTACGTGAAGCTCGTGGAGGACTCCGTCGGGATCCCCGCCGATTTCTGACACGATGCTGAAGAACGTGCGTAAACCGTTCGTGCTGAGCCCTTCGACTTCGCTCGGGGCAGGCCAGTCGAAGCACGCAGCGCCCTTCGACTGACTCGGAGCGAGCGGTCTTACAGCACACTTCAAAGCCGGAGGTTGCCGTGCTCACGCGGGAAGAGAACGAGCTGTTGACGCGGGTTGGACCGGGAACGCCAGCGGGCGAGCTGCTTCGCCGGTACTGGTACCCGGTCGCCTTCTGTCACGAGCTGACGGATGAAAGGCCAACGCACTTCACGCGCGTGCTCGGTGAAGACCTCGTGCTCTTCAAGGACAAGAGCGGGAACGTGGGCCTCATCCAGGATCATTGCGTCCACCGGGGCGCGTCGCTGCTGTACGGCCGCGTCGAGGAGCGCGGGATCGCCTGCGCGTACCATGGCTGGCTCTACGACGCGAAGGGGAACTGCTTGGAGACGCCGGCCGAGCCGGCGGACAGCAAGCTCTATCTGACGGTCAAGGCGAAGGCGTACCCGGTACGGCGGCTGGCGGGCCTCTACTGGGGGTATCTCGGGCCGCTCCCAGCCCCAGTTATCCCGCCGTACGACATCCTCGTCCGCCGGGATGGCCACCATACGGTGCAGCTCCGCGGCCAGGTCGATGCGAACTACTTCCAGGCGATGGAGAACTCGGTTGATCCCGCGCACCTCCAGATCCTGCACCAGGACGCGGGCGCCAACGTGGCGGGCGGCCGTCGCGCGCGCAGCACGACGCGCGGCTTCACCGACGAAGTGGTCAGCTTCGACTTCTACCAGACCGAGTACGGGATCATGAAGCGGCGAGTGTATACGGACGGGCGGGTCGACGAGCATCCGTTGATCTTCCCCAACATCCTCCGCCAGGGGAACGGCATGGAGGTGCGCGTCCCTCGGGACGACACGGCCATGTGGATCTATGAGATCCGGTTCATCCCGACGGAAGACGGCTCGCTGGTGCCCGAAGATGAAGAGCCCGAGTTCGTGCCGCAGGATTCGCACAAGGCTCCCGCCGATCAGCGGCACCCGCATGCCCGGTATCGCATGGATCGGGTGGACGCGCAGGATTACATGGCATGGGAGACTCAGGGGCCCATCTTCGATCGCACGACCGAGCGGCTGGCGACGTCAGACCGCGGCATCGTCATGCTCCGCAAGCTGATGCGCGAGAACATCGAGCGCGTGCAGGCGGGGCTGGACCCGCTGGGTGTCATCCGCGATCCGAGTCACCCGATGATCGATACAAACCTGACGGGCTCATTGATCGTCGAAGTGGGCATGCTCCCGCCGTCGGCTGCCGGTCGGCGGTAGGAGGCATTGCTCCTCTCGGTCCCCGCGGGTCGCGCCTGGTGATGGGGTGGCGCCGGCAGTAGAACGCCCGGACACCGGTATCTTGACGGTCGTTTGTCCCGACCGGCAGGGGATCGTCGCCGCAATCTCGGGCTTTCTTTTCGGGCACGGGGCCAACATTCTCGATGCCCAGCAGCACACCGATCGCTCGGATGAAACGTTCTTCATGCGCGTCAGGTTCGATGCCACGCGGCTGGACATCAGCCTCGCTGAGTTCGGAAAGCCGTTCGCGGAGGTAGCGGACCGGTTTGGGATGCGCTGGCGCATTCGCGCCACGTCCGAAACACCTTCGATGGGGATCATGGTCTCGCGACTGGACCATTGCCTCATCGATCTTCTCGCGCGGCATCGCATCGGTGAGCTTGCCGTTCGTGTCCCTTTGATCCTGAGCAACCATGCGGACCTTGAGCCGATCGCGGCCGCCTTCAACGTGCCTTTTCGTGTGGTGCCCGTTACCCCGGATTCGAAATCCGAAGCGGAGGCGGAACAGCTTCGGCACTTGCGCGAGGCGGGCTGCGACTTCGTCGTGCTCGCGCGCTACATGCAGGTGCTGACCCCGACGTTTCTGGCCGCATTTCCGCTGCGCGTCATCAATATCCACCATGGATTCCTCCCTGCGTTCGCGGGTGCGCGAGCGTACCATCAGGCGCTCGAGCGCGGAGTGAAGATGATCGGCGCGACCAGCCACTACGCGACCAACGTGCTGGACGACGGGCCGATCATCGATCAGGACGTCATTCGCGTGACGCATCGAGATACCGCCGATGATCTGATCCGGAAAGGCAGGGACGTGGAGCGCATCGTGCTGGCACGCGCGGTTCGCGCCCATGCAGAAGACCGCGTGGTCGTCCACGGGCGCCGGACGGTCGTCTTCGATTGAACGCTATCCGCGGGCGCCGGGTCGGACCGGCTCGCGGTACTCCCCGTTCACCGTGAAGAAGGCGCGGTAGCCGCGATTCTCGCGGGGAAGCTGGATCATGGGGAAGTTCTTCCGCTCGTCGCGCACCACGGCCATCGGCTCCTCGCCCCGCTCGATGCGCTCGATGTTGTCGAAAAGCAGCTTATGGTAGAGCGCCACGCCTCGGTCCGACGTCGCCAGGTGCTCGGCGGTCCGATCGGACACGGGCCCCTGCCCAACCCACGCGAGCATGTCCTGCGAGGGGATGTCGTCGGCCCAGCCCTTGAGGTGGCCGTCCTCGTCGAAGAGCGAGAGATGCTGGACGGGCACGTCATCGCGCGGGTCGACGCCGTCCCTTCGGAGGATGCCCTGGTATCGCACGTGGAGGGTGTGAGTGTCGTCGACCGGGACACGGATCTGGTAGTTCGGCCGACGGACGTCCCCGACAGACAGGATGTTGGGGAAGAGGATGGGGTGGCCCGTCGTCCAGTCGTCGCAGTCCTCGGGCTCTCCCTCCACCAGTCGACGCTTGATGATGCCGTACTCGAACACGTCGAAGTCGATCTTCAGGTGGCGGGCCGGGTTGAGCATCGGCGGCTTGCCGGTCCGCTTCATCACGTAGTTGCCGTAGACGCCGTGAAGGTGCTCGAAGTGGATCGGGTCAAGGGAGTTGTCCATACACTGGAGCCAGTTGCAGGGCAACATCGTGATCTCGACGTTTCGGTTCAAGTCGTCGCGGACGAAGAGATCATAGCGGGGCAAAAGGGGCGCCGGCTCCGGCCCGAGGTAGGCGAACACCAGGCCGCCGAGCTCCTGGACTCGGTACGCCTGGATCTTCAGGGGAAGGCACGCGGGCTCGAAGGGCATGTCCACCACGTGGCCCTGCTCGTCGTAGATCCAGCCGTGGTAGGCGCAACGCAGGCCCTTCGTCTGCGGGATGCCGTAGGCGAGGGAGATGCCGCGATGTGCGCATCGCTCCGCCACCAGCCCGATCGTTCCCGTCTCATCCCGGTACAGGACCAGATTCTCGCCCAGCAGGCGGACCGGACGCACCGGGTCCTGGTCCAGGTCGGCCGTCGCGGCCACTGGGTGCCAGTAGCGCCGGAGCAGCTCTCCCATGGGGGTGCCAGGTCCCACGCGCGCGAGTCGTTCGTGCTCTTCCTTCGTCAGCATTCGTCGCCCCCTTCGATGGTCCGCTCGTTGTTCGTCCTGAGCGCTGCGTGGACTTCCAGCGTATTCTAGCCTCTAGCGGAACGTCCACTCGTGAATGTTCCAGCTCACCACGGCGTCCGGCGCCTTCACCGAAACTCCCTGCATCCCGGCTGCCCAGGCGATGACGCCGGGGTTGAAATGCAGCGGGATCACGCCGAGGTCGTCCGTGAGCGCGTGGATCGCATCGGCAAGCGCCTGGTGGCGCGCGTCGGGGTCCAGGGTCGTGGCGAAGGCGGTGGCAGCCCGGTCGAAGTCGGGATTGGACCAGCCCCCCCGGTTCTGCCCGAACCAGTGCGTCTCGGGCCGCGACACGGAGTTCGTGGTCAGCGCTCCCACGTCTTCACCCTCGTGCACGGCGGCGGCGCTGGTGATGGACAGCGACCGGAACGTGCCGAGCACCTGGCCGTCCTGCGTTTGAACGGGCGTGAAGACGTTCTCCTCGACCTCGAAGCCCGCCTTCCGCCAGCCATCCGCGATGATCGACCGCTCCGCGTCGTTTTGCGCGGACTGAATATTGCGGACTTCCAGGTTGATGCGTCCGCCACCGGGAAGGGTGTACGCGCCGCTGGCGTCCTTCGATAGGCCCGCCTCGTTCATGAGCTGCTCGCTCGCACGAAGGTCAAAGGGATACTTGACGGCTTTGGCGTCGACGACCGCGTAGTAGTCGAGGGTGGGGTAGATGAGCGTGTCCGTCGTGATCCCCTTACCGGAGAAGAGCGTATCGTTGATGACGGACTTGTCGATGGCGTGGGCGAGCGCCTTCCGGACCCGCGCGTCGCGAACGACGGCAGGGTTCGCGTATTCCGCGCGATGCTGGACCTGGACGAAGCGGGGGAGGTTCGGCCGGTACTGGACGGTGCCCGCGTTTCGCGCGGTCCAGTCCTGCTCGAGGACGAGGCCCTGGTCGACGCGGATGGAGTCGTCCAGCGGCATGTCCTCGTCGCCCGACACCAGGCTGGCGAGCGTGGCGTTGAAGTCGGCGCTCCAGGTGATCTTCAGCCGATCGATCTTCGGCTTGCCGAGAGCGTGGCCATCGAAGGCGGCCGCGTCGATGAAGGCGCCGGGCTGCCAGTTGTCGACGCGATACGGACCCGCGCCGACGAAATCGCTCGTCCAGAAGGGAAGATTCGGAAGGTTCTCCGGCTCGCGCTCGAACGAGGCCTGGAGGAGGTGCCTGGGCAGCGGGGCGAAGGCCTCGAGGTCCATCTCCGCCGCGTTTGGATATGGCTCCTTCCAGCGAATCTGGACCGTCTGGGGATCGGGCGCTACCACTTCGGACATGACGGAGTGGGGCACGGTGCCCGCGAGACCGTAGTTCTTGTTGGCGTACACCTGCCGCGCGAACACGAAGTCGTCGGCGGTAAGAGGCGTACCGTCCTGCCAGGTGAGGTTGGGCTTGAGGTGGAACGTCGTCTCCATCGTTCCGTCGGCGGCGACGCGCCAGCTATCGGAGTTCAGCGCGGGCAGGCTGTCGGCGAGATACGGTCGTGGCTTACTGTCCCCATCGAGGAGCGCCAGGCTGGCGTTGAAGATGCGCCGCTGGTTCTCCGTCGTGATGCCGGTGGGGATCAGGATCGTGCCGGCGACGGACCCGGGCTCCGACCGGATCACGACGCGCAGCGTTCGGCTCGGCTGGCTCGCGGTGGCCTGCGGCCGAACGGGCCCGCCAGATGGTCCGGAGGAGGGGCGCGCCGGCTGCTGCGCGCATGCGAGGATGAGCATTGCGAAAACGACGGGGAACGCACGCATCCAGTTCACGATGGGACCTCCGTCAGCTCCTGGGTGAATGGCGGCGAATGGCATGGCTCCACGCGATGAGCCACGCGCGCCTGGGATCGCGCTCAAACGAGATTGGGGTTCGCCGCCCTGATCTCCTTTGACTGGATTCTCCCGTCGGCGGAGATCTCATACAGGTACACCTCGGCGGTGCCGATCTCGAGCTTGGGAATGTCTTCGTCGCTGATGGACTCCAGGTGCTTCACCAGCGCGCGCAGGCTGTTCCCGTGCGCCACCACGATGGCGCTCCGACCCGCCCGCAGCTCCGGCAGGATCTGGGATTCGTAATACGGAACGACCCGGGCGTACACGTCCTCGAGGGTCTCGCCCCCCGGCACGGGATAGTTCCAGCTTCGGCGCCACTTGAGGAACTGTTCCTCGCCATATTCGTCGCGGACCTGCCACTTGTTCTTGCCGGTGAGGTCGCCGTAGTCTCGCTCGTTGAGGGCGGCGTTCCGATGAATGGGGATCGCCGTGTTCTGCAAATCGGCGAGGATGATGTCGAGGGTCTCCTGGGCGCGCTTCAGCATCGACGTGAACGCCACATCGAACGAGACGTCGCGGAGCGCGTCGGCGGCGCGGTGGGCTTCCGCGATCCCATCCTCGTTCAGCGAGATGTCGGTGAGACCGGTCCAGAGCCCTTTAGCGTTGTACTCCGACTGGCCGTGTCGGAGGAGCGCAAGCTTGGCCATCGCCCTCTACCCCGCCGCGCCGGCCGGCTCGCGCACGCCGCCGAAGTCCTCGTCGGCGACTCCTGCGCGGAACGCGGCGTACGTGCTTCCCCGCCGAATCTGGATGAACGGCTCGTTGATCTCCGGGTCGCGGATGACGCCCATCGGGTCCTCGCCGCGCTCGGCCTTCGCGATGTTGTCGAGGAGAAGCTGCCGGTACAGGAGGATGCCCTTATCGCCCGTCGCCAGGTGCTCGGCCGTGCGGTCCGTGATCGGCCCCTGCCCGATCCACGCCATCTCGTCCTGCACGACGATCTGGGGTGCAAAAATGCGGCCCAGCTCGTCGCGATCGAGGGTTGCGTGGGTGACCTTGACTTCCGGATCCACGGCTTCGCCGTCCTTAGGCCGCTGGGCCATCACGACCACGTGCGTCGTGTGCGTGTCGTCCGCTGGGACGCGGATCTGGAAGCTCATCTGGTTGGGGCCGCCCTGGGCCAGGATGTACGGGAACAGGATGGGGTGGCCGACGGTCCAGTCGGTGTTGTCCTCCGGCTCGCCCTCCAGCAAGCGCCGCTTGTAGATCCCGTAATCGAAGACGTCGAACTCGATCTTGACGTGGCGCGCCGGCGTCATCATCGGCGGCCTGCCCAGCTTCTTCATGACGTAGTTTCCGTAGACGCCGTGCAGATGCTCGAAGTGCGTGGGGTCAAGGGAGTTGTCCATGCACTGGAGCCAGTTGCAGTCGAGCTGGGTGATTCGGATCCATTTGTTGAAATCGTCGCGGACCAGGATGTCCCAGCGCGGGAGGAGGGGCTTCTTCTCGGGCGGGCCCATGTAGGCCCAGACGATGCCCATGAGCTCCTCGACTGGGTACGCGGTGATCTTGAGCGGTAGGCAGGCCGGCTCGAAGGGCATGTCCACGACGTGGCCCTGCTCGTCGTACGTCCAGCCGTGGTAGGCGCAGCGCAGGCCGTTGGTCTGCGGGATGCCGTAGGCGAGGGAGATGCCGCGATGCGCGCATCGCTCGCCGACGAGGCCGAGCTTCCCCGCCTCGTCTCGGTACAGGACGAGATCCTCCCCCAGCAGCCGAACGGGACGGACAGGGTCCTTGTCGAGATCCGCGGTCGTGCCAACCGGGTGCCAGTAGCAGCGGAGCAGGGTGCCCATGGGCGTTCCGGGGCCTACGTGGGTCAGGCGGTCGTTCATTTCCTGCGTAATCATGGTCTTCCCATCTCCTCACGCCGCGGGCCCCAGGAGTCTGAGCGCCCGTGCGCAATAGATACGATTCCCAATGCACCGCGCGTGCCTTCTGCCCGAGTATAGCACCGGCCCTTTCGCACCCTGCTGGAACCGCTGCCCCAGCGCCGGGTGTCAGCGCGCCATCGCGACGGTGTCGCGGACCCCGCCGTAGTTCGCCTCGTCGATGCCGGTCTTGAACGCGGCGTAGCGGGTGCCGCGCTCAATGGAGATCATCGGCGTGTTCCTGGCGGGATCGCGGATGACGCCCATGGGGTCCTCCCCGCGCTCCACCTTCTCGATGTTTTCGAGGAGCAGCTTGCGGTAGAGGAGGATGCCCCGATCCGACGTGGCGAGGTGCTCGGTGCTCCGGTCGGTGATGCCGCCCTGACCGACCCACGCCATCTCGTCCTGGCGGACGATGTGCGTGGCGACGACGCGGCCGAGGTCGTCGTATACGAGCGGATCGTAGACGACGGGGACCTCGGAGCGCAGCTCCTCGCCGTTCCTCGGCGCCCAGCCGTTGAGGCAGATGTGCATCGTGTGGGTATCGTCGGTGGGGACGCGGATCTGGAAGTTGCCGCGATCGGGCCCGCCCTGGGCGAGGATGTAGGGGAAGAGGATCGGGTGCCCAACGGTCCAGTCCGGGTCGTCTTCCGGCCGTCCTTCCAGGAGCCGCCGCTTGTAGATGCCGTACTCCCAGAGATCGAAGTCGATCTTGACGTGGCGCGCGGGGTTCAGCATGGGCGGCTTCCCCATGCGCTTCATGGTGTAGTTGCCGTAGACGCCGTGGAGGTGCTCGAAGTGAATGGGGTCGAGGGAGTTGTCCATGCACTGGAGCCAGTTGCAGGTGAGCGGGGTGATGCGCATCTCTTTGTTGAAGTCGGTCCGAACCAGCATGTCCCAGCGGGGAAGCAGCGGGGCCGGGTCCGGCCCCATATAGGTCCACACGAGCCCGCCCAGCTCCTCAACCGGGTACGCCGTGATCTTCAGGGGGAGGCACGCCGGCTCGAACGGCATATCGACGACGTGCCCCTGCTCGTCGTAGGTCCAGCCGTGGTAGGCGCAGCGGAGGCCGTTGCCCTGGGGGATGCCATACGCGAGAGAGATGCCCCGGTGCGCGCAGCGCTCTGCGACGAGGCCGAGCTTCCCGGACTCGTCGCGGTAGAGCACGAGGTCCTCGCCGAGGAGCCGCACCGGGCGGACCGGATCCTGGTCGAGGTCAGCGGTCGGTGCGACGGGGTGCCAGTACCGGCGCAAGAGGGTGCCGACTGGCGTACCCGGTCCGACGCGCGAAAGCCGCTCGTTCTCTTCCTGTGTCAGCATCTGCACGCTCCTCGTTTCGCTCGAAGTGGGTCATTGAACCATGGAAGACGGCGATCGGTCAACGGCCGGCTGTGCGGGGCGTCTTTCCAAGTGTATGCACAGACGGGGCCGTGATATCCTTGGGCCTCCACGGGCGACGATAGCGGCGAGATCTGGCCAGGCTATTCGCTGGCGGAGCGCGACCGCCGCTGGGCCCCGCGTGCGCGAGAACGCGGCGCGCGCGGGATTCGACTGTGTGCTCGTCCCCCTCTGCATCGACGGTGCGAACCAGCGTCTCTCCCTCGAACAGTGGCGCGGGACGCGCTCCGACGGCTCGCCCTCGACCCCGCGCACGTCTCATTCCTCCATCGGGACCTCTCGAGCGCGATCCCCGCATGATGGGGAGCGCAGCGCCGGAGATCGTTCCCGAGGAGACAGACTTCGGGATGCGCGTGTACATGGTTCGCAAGGCGGGCGACCTCGAGACGCACGCGCGAGGCCTGCCGTCGGTCCAGATCCGCGACGGACCCGCCCGGGCCGTCTTCCCCGCGCTCCTCACGGCGTCGGCTTCGCCCGCCTGGAAGGGCGGCGCCGTCAACCTGGCGAACTGGACGACGGCCGACATCAAGTCTGAAGCGGACAACGGCTGGCGCGGGTCGAACTTTGCCGGCTGGTCCAATCCCGATTACGATCGGCTGTGGGAGGCGTATAACTCAACGTTGGAACCCGCGGAACGGACGCGCCAGATCATCGAGATGGCCCGCATCATCAGCGAGGAGCTGCCGATCGTGAGCCTGTACTGGATCCGAACATCACGGCCCACCTGGCGTCGCTGCACGGGCCCGATCCGCACGCCCTGGACACCCTGGTGAACTGGAACGTCTACGAATGGGAGCTGAGCTAGAAGGAGCGAGATCATGGCCGAAATCGTTGTTGGCATCGCGACCCCACACGCGCCGCAGCTGCGCCTGCCCCTCGAGGGGTGGTATGCCCTGCGCGAGAAAGACGAGACGGATCGCCGTATCAACTACGCGGACTTGTTGAAACGCGCGAAGCCGGACATGGACTCCGAGCTAGCCGATGCCCGACTGCGCGAGCGGTACGATGCGTGCCAGACGTCCCTGAAGCAGCTCTCGCAGGTCCTGGCCGAGGCGGTTCCAGACGTTCTCGTCGTCGTCGGCGACGATCAGCACGAGCAGTTCCACGACGAGCTGATGCCGATGTTCTGCGTCTACCGGGGGGAATCCGTCGCGGTGACCCGGCGCGGGCATAACGCGCGGTCCGGTTCGGGCATGTGGAATGCCGCGCGGCTGGATGAGATCCAGGAGGCCATCGCGGAGCGGCTCAACGTGTGGGGAGACCACCCCTGCGAGCCGGCGCTGGCCGAGCACCTGATCGATCGCCTGCGCGACGACGGGTTCGACATCGCGTGCTCCAACCAACTCAAGAAAGAGGTGGGCCTGGGCCACGCCTTCACCTTCCTGTACGAGTTCATGCTGCCCAACGGGGACGTTCCCATGGTCCCCTTCATGATCAACACCTTCTTTCCGCCAAACCAGCCCACGCCCGCCCGCTGCTACGCGCTGGGCCAGCGGCTGCGGGAGGCGATTGAGTCCTGGGAGAGCGACAAGCGGGTCGCCGTCGTCGCCTCGGGGGGTCTCAGCCACACGATCCTCGACGAGGAGATCGACCACGCCACGCTCGACGGCGTAATGGAAAAGGACGCGGATGCCCTGCGCAATCTCCCGCGCGAGCGACTGAATCTGGGCACGTCCGAGATCCGCAACTGGATCACGGTGGCCGGGGCCATGGAGCCGATGGACGTGCACCTGATCGGCGACTACATCCCTGCCTACCGCTCGCCCGCGGGCACTGGGTGTGGGATGGCGTTCGCCTACTGGCGGTGACCGCGTGATTACGACGGAGCCGGGCACCTTTAGCGACGTCGACGGACTCAAGACGTACTGGATTCACAAAGGCGTCGGGCATCCGCTGATCATGGTCCACGGCGGATCGCCCGGGGCGTGCGCGCGCGTGAACTGGGGGAACAACGTCGACTTCTTCGCGGAGGCGGGCTTCTCCGTCTACGCGTATGACCAGCCCGGATACGGGCGAACGGATGCGCCGGGGGACTACACGCTGGAATACCGGGTCGCGCACGCGAAGGCCTTCATCGACGGCCTGCGGCTCGACAGCTTCGACCTGATGGGGAACTCACAGGGGTCCTACATCGTCGCACGAATCGCGCTGGAGGACCCGAGGGTCCGGCGGCTGGTGCTCGTGTCGAGCGGGACGCTGGCGCCCCGGGGCTCGCCGGCCGCCGAGGAGCTGGCGAGGCAGCACGCCGACTTCACCGGCTCGTACGAGCCGTCGCTCGAGAACTGCTGGGCCCTCACTCGGGGAACGCTCTACAACCAGGACCGCGTGACCGAGGAGCTGGTGACGGAGCGCTACCAGATGAGCATCGGCAAGAACTACGAGACGCAGCAGCTCCGCAGGGGCGTGAAGCCGCCGCGGCCCGTGTACGAGGATCTGAAAAACCTGCGCATCCCGGTGCTCCTGCTGTGGGGCGCGAACGACAGCGGCGTCGCGTTGGAGCGGTCGCAGCTCCTCTTCCAGCAGATCCCGAACGCGGAGCTGCACGTGTTCGATCGCTGCGGGCACTGGGTCCAGTGGGACCAGGCCGAGCGCTTCAACACCATCGTGCGCGATTTTCTGACGGCGTGACGGTCGGGACGCGTTGCGCGAATCGAACCGGATAGGTGTGCTCGCACAGGCCAAGGGCCCGAGATAGACGGAACGCGGCCGTTCATGTCGCTCGGAGCGGCCGCGGATACGGCAACCCGCGCGATCGTCACCCGACGGGGCGGGCCTCCGCGGCCGGCGTGAAGTATTGGACCGGTCGACCGCCCGGCCAGTAGGCCTCCTTCGCGCGCTCCTCCCACCGGATCCGGATCATCGGCTCGTTCTCGTCCTCGTCGCGCACGATCCCCATCGGGTCCTCACCCCGCGCCACCTTCTCCGCCTGCTCGATGAGCATGTTGTGGTACAGGATGATCCCGCGGTCGGACGTCACCAGGTGCTCCACGGTCCGGTCGGAGACGGGTCCCTGGCCCACCCAGCCGAGCGCGTCCTGCTTGAACACGGTGTCGGCCACGATGTCGCCGTTTTCTTCGTAGATCGTCGTACGCTTGACGGGAATGCCCTCCCACTTCCGCGGGGCGTCGGGCGCGCGGGAGAACACGTTGTAGTTGTAGTGCATGGTGTGCGTATCGTCGATCGGCACGCGGATCTGATAGCGCGCCACGCGCGCGTCGCCGACCAGCAGCGTGTTCGGGAAGAGGATCGGGTGCCCGGTCGTCCAGTCGTCGATGTCCTCGGGCTCGCCTTCCATCAGCCGCCGCTTATAGATTCCGTACCGGAACACGTCGAAGTCGATCTTGAGGTGCCGTACCGGATTCATCGGTGGCTTTCGCCCCTGTTTCTTGGCGACGTAGTTGCCGTAATGCCCATGCAGATGCTCGTAGTGGACCGGGTCGAGCGAGTTGTCCATGGCGTTCAGCCAGTTGCAGGGCAACGGCGTCATCTCGATGGACTTGTCGAAATCCTCCCGCACGAACAGCTCGTGCCTGGGGAGCAGTGGCGCCGGCGCGGGCCCGAGATACGCGAAGATGAGACCGCCCAGCTCCTGCACCGGGTACGCCGTGATCTTCAGGGGCAGGCAGGCCGGCTCGAAGGGCATGTCCACCACCTGGCCCTGCTCGTTGTAGACCCATCCGTGGTAGGCGCAACGAAGGCCGTTGGTCTGCGGGATGCCGTAGGCGAGGGAGATGCCGCGATGCGCGCATCGGTGCGACACGAGCCCGAGCTTGCCCGCCTCGTCGCGATAGAGCACGAGGTCCTCGCCGAGGAGCCGGATCGGCTGCACCGGGTCTTCGTCCAGCGCGGCCGTCGCGATGACCGGGTGCCAGTATCGCCGCATCAGGTTGCCCATGAGGGTGCCGGGACCGATCTGCGTGAGGCGGTCGTTCTCTTCTTTCGTGATCACTGCACATTCCCCCTCAAAGATCCTGCCGACGCTGGGCGCCGGGCCGGCGATGGCTTGCGACCCAGTATATCATTCAACAATTCGGGCGCCGTGGGCCCACGGCCAGAGAGGTGAAACGGTGGCGAGTGTCGACGAGCGGGCACGCGAGACGGGCGGAGCACCCAAGCGAACCCTCGGGGTTGGCATCGCGGGCCTCGGCGTCGGCGGGTCGCAGGTCATACCCGGGCTCGCGAAGATGCCCGAGGTTCGCCTCGCCGCGGCGGCCGACCTCCGGACCGGCGCGCTGCAGGCTTTCCAGACGCAATATGGCGGCCACGTCTACACCAGCGTCGAAGATCTGTGCAACGATCCGGACGTGGACGTGGTCTGGGTGGCCACGCCCAATAATCGGCACTGCCAGCACATCGTCATGGCGGCCGAGCGCGGGAAGCACGTCGTCTGCGAGAAGCCGATGGCCCTCTCGATGGCCGAGGCCGAGCGGATGGTGGAGACGGCCGAGCGAAACAACGTGAAGATGGTGTGCGGCCACACCTATAGCCTGCACCCGACGATCCAGGCCATGAAGCGGGTCGTGCGCTCGGGCGAGCTGGGCCACCTCTACGCCGTGCACTGCTGGCTCTACACCGATTGGCTCCTGAAGCCACGCATGCCGGAGGAGATCGATGTTACCCTCGGCGGCGGCGTTGTCTATCGCCACGGTCCGCACCTCATCGACACGATTCGCGTGCTCGGCGGCGGGATGGTCCGCAGCGTGCGGGCAGCCGTGGGCCAGTGGCTGCCGGAACGGCCGGCGCCCGGTAACTACTCGGCCTTCCTCGAGTTCGAGGACGGGGCGTCGGCGACGATCGCCTACAGCGGCTACGGGTACTTCTACACGTCAGAGCTGACCTGGGGGTTCGGGAGCCGCCTCTACTCGGACGAGCAGGCCGTCGCGGTGCGCAAGGGCCTGCGCGCGGGCTCGGTCAACGTCGAGGCCGAGAAAGAGGCGATGCGGTTCGGCGCACAGTCGGGCGAGCCGCCGCGGGGCAACAGCTCGGCCGACGGGAGCCCGCTTCCGCCGGACCGGAGCTGGTTCGGCATCACGCTGGCCTCGTGCGAGCGCGGCGACGTGCGCCAGTCGCCGGAGGGACTCTACGTGTACGGCGACGACGGCCGCCGGGAGGTACCGGTCGCGCGGGGTCGGTCGACCGGCAACGCGGAGCTGCGCGAGCTGTACGACGCCGTTGTCGAGGGCAAGCCCATCAGCCACGATGGGCACTGGGGCATGGCGACGCTCGAGGTGTGCCTCGCCATCATGCAGTCGGGGCGGGAGCGGCGCGAGGTGCTGCTCTCACACCAGTGCCCGGCGCGGGACTGAGCGCTACTCGAAGATCAGCGACTTCACCACGACGGGCACCGCCGATCGATTGCCCAGGGGCTGGCCCACGTCCACGAAGTCCAGCTCCTTCACCTCGACCTCGTCGACCGCGACGACTGCGTTCGGGACCTCCATGTCCTCCTTGATGAGGGCCCCGACCAGCGCGCCGATGTCGCGGTCGAAGATAAGCACCAGGGGCTTGCCGTCGTTGACCGGCGCCAGCGCTCGAACGATGCCGCCCGCGAGCATCGAGAGGTTCGCGTACGAGGTCTCGTGCGGCCATGCGAGGTACAACGCCACCGGATGCGCCGTGGCCGCGTCCAGGAGATCGTAGCGCGCCATCGCATCCGTAATGGCCAGGGCGACGGATCCCTCGTCGGCCTCGGCGCCGGAAAATCGCGGCGCAACGACCTGGAAATCGCGCATGGGCAGCATCGACGGATCCGATAGAAAAATGGTGCTGCTGGAGACCTGAACGGTGTATTGGGAGGCGCCGATGACGGTCGCGCGGATCGCCTCGGCCCCCTCGGCGACGGGACCGGGGAAGTCGGAGATCCGCCGTTGGATCTCGGCGGCGAGGTAGCGACCAAAATCCCCGTAGTCGGCCGCCTCGCGATCGTAGATGAACTCGCCGACGCCCCCGGAAAAAATCACCTCGTCGACGCGCCCTCGGAACACCAGCGGCCCGGTGATGAGCAGAGCCTCGATGAGCGGGCTCGTCGAATCGCCGGCGAGGTAGGCGAGCAGGCGGTCGACCAGGGACCGCGCGAAGCGCCACTTCTCGTCCTCCGACAGGGTCCCGCCGATCTCGGGAGCGATGCCGATGGCCTCCGCGATGCGGCGCCCGCTCACCTCGATTCGGTTCAGACGTCCCGTGGCCGGGTCCCAGGCCAGGAGGCGCGCTCCGACGTTGATGGCCCCCGTTTCCAGAATCGCGCCATCGCGAACGACCGTGATCTTCGTCGTACCCCCGCCGACGTCGACGTTCATGACGGTGAGCCGATCCCGCGATCGGGCTACCGATCCGGAGCCGTGGGCGGCGAGGATCGCCTCCAGCCGAGGACCGGCCGTTGCGCACACGAACTTTCCGCCCATGTGGGAGAAGAGGCGCGTGATCGCCTCGGCGTTGCGCTTGCGAACGGCCTCGCCCGTGCAGATCACCGCGCCGGTGTGGATCTCCGACGGATCGACGCCGGCCCGTTCGTAGCTCTCGCGAACGAAGGCGGAGAGGAGATCCACGTCGATAGTCTCGACGTCCAGATAGGAGGTGAGCTGGATCGGTGAGCGATAGAGCACGTCCCGGCGGACGGTGACGAAACGGCTGGACATCTCCAGCCCCTGACGCTCGAGAAAGAGGCGCGAGAAGGTAAGGTGCGAGGTCGACGACCCGATGTCGATGCCAACGCTGTTGAGGACCATCCACCCTGGATTGATCCCCGCGGTGGAGATGGCGTCGATGGTCGTGTCCTGCGCCATGAGGGCGACCAGGTCTTCCTCGTGGAAGTGGCCGTGCTCGGCGAAGCTCTCGATCGCGTGAGAGTGGGACTCACCTGGCCCATGACGGTGGACGCCCTCGCCGCCGTGCTCGTGTGTGAATGAGCTGACCATGCGGCCCGGACTAACTCGCTCGCGGCCGCGCGGCGCCAAACGGCACCTCGAACACCTGGTGCCGCTCGTCGAAGACGTCCGCCATGGACGTGAACGTGGGGCTCGTGCCGCTTAGGTCGGTCAGGTCGGGCGACTCGAACTCGGCGACCCACTCGGGCACTTCGATGATGCGATTCCTCTCCGGATCGCGGACGAGCGCCATCGGGTCGTCGCCCCGCTGGACCGCCTCGATCTGGTCGCGCAGCATCTGCCGGAACAGCGCGATGCCCTGGTCGGACGCTCCGAGATGCTCGCGGCCGCGATCGAAGATCGCGCCCTGGGTCTCCCACGCCATCGTGTCCTGGCTGGGGAAGGTGTCCATCGTGTATTCGCCGTTGGGTCCCGTGAGACGAACCTCGCCCTCGCGGTCCGCGTCGGCGAGCCATCGGCCGCGCTCCACGTCCGCGTCACGCATGAAGCCCGCCCAGAAGATCTCGGTGTGGGCGTCGTCGATGGGTACCCGCCAGTGGATCGCATGCCAGGCGCCCTCGCGGACGCGCAGCATGTTCGGGAAGATGAGCGGGTTTCCGCCTCCGCGCTCCTCCCCGAACCGGGTGCCGCCGTCCTGGTAGTGCCAGCTTTTCAGCAGGCCGAACTCGAAGGGCTGGAACCCGAAGCGCTCGATGGGCCGGTAGTAGTACTGACCGCCCTGCAGCCCCTTGGCCTTCATCGCGTGGCCGTGGAGGAAGTACGTGTGCGTGACGTCCGCCGAGTTCTCTTCCGCCTGCAGCCAGTTGCACGAGAGGGTTTGCTGGCGGCGCAGCGTCCTGATGCCGCCCTCCCAGACCAGGACGTCCCATCGGGGAAGCAGCGGCTGGCGCTCGGGCGGCCCCAGATAGGCGAACAGGATGCCGGCCAGCTCCTGGACCGGGTACGCGGGGTGGCGAAGGGTGTGCTTGAGCATCGATTGCGCTGGCTCGAAGGGCTGCTCGACGCAGCGCCCCACGGCGTCGTAAAGCCAGCCGTGGTATGGACAGCGGATCCCGCCGTCCTCAAGGAAGCCGTAGTATAGCGACGTCCCGCGATGCGAGCAGTGCTCGCCCACCAACCCGAACGCGCCGTCGGGCTGGCGGAAAAGGACCAGCTCCTCGCCGAGGATTTTGACCCGCCGCATGGGCCGATCGTCGGTCAGCTCACGCGTGAGGGCCACTGGATGCCAGTAACGTCGGAGCAGCTCGCCGCAGGGCGTGCCTGGTCCGATTTGGGTCAGCAGCGCGTTTTCTTCCTTCGTGAGCATGGACCCTCCCCCCTGAATCGCGCCCGACCTGCTGCAAGAGCGCTCGCTCGACGAGCTTCCCGCCCGCTGGTCCGACGATTCCTGGCGACTGTGATGGCAGTATATCGCTGGGCGCGACACGCGTAGGCCATCGACGACGGGAATCGTCTCCCGCTGAGCGCGTAATATGGATGGCACGGTTGGCGTGATGATCGCGAATGGGGGACGTGAATGATCGGATCGAAGCGTGTGGCATCGAGCGTCGTGCTGGGGGTGCTGGTCCTCGTCGCCTGTGCACCGGCGAGCCGACCGCAGGCGACAGCCGGTGGTGCGGTTCAGGGCGCGGCGACCGCGGGCCAACAGCCGCGAACGCTCACCGCCGCGATCCGCGTCGAGCCGGCATACGTCGCCGGCAAGGGGCTTCAGCAGGCCGGCCTGACGCTCGGCGCCACGATCCGCCTCTTCAACGCGGGGCTCGCCATCATCGACGATCGCGGGGCGGCGCAGCCGTACCTGGCCGAGTCCCTTCCGCAGCTCAACACGGAGAGCTGGCAAGTCGCGCCGGACGGGCGCATGGAGACCGTGTACCGGCTCCGGCCGGGACTGACGTGGCAGGACGGTGAGCCGCTGACGCCCGAGGACGTGATCTTTGCGTGGCGCACCTACACCACGCCGGATTTCGGGATCTCCAGCGCCGCGCCTCAGGGGCTCATCGAGGATGTCGTTGCCCAGGACGACCGAACCGTCTCGATCCGATGGAAGCGTCCCTACCCGCGAGCCGGGATTCTCGGTTACGGAGACCTGCCGCCACTGCCGCGCCACATCCTCGAGGCGGCGCTCCAGCAAAATAGCTCAGACGCCTTCGTCGCGCTCCCGTTCTGGACCACGGATTACATCGGCCTGGGGCCATTCAAGATCGAGCACTGGGAGCCCGGCGCCTACATCGAGGCGTCGGCCTTCGGGGGGCACGCCCTCGGCCGGTCCAAGATCGATCGAATCAAGCTGCTGTTCATCAATGACGCGAACACGGCGCTCGCGAGCCTCCTATCGGGCGCCGTGCAGGTCCTTATGGACGACGCCATCTACTTCCAGCAGGCGACCGTCATCAAGCGCGAGTGGGCCGCGAACCAGGGCGGGAGCGTCCTCGTGACGCCGGGGCTGTGGCGATACACCCAGATCCAGCTTCATCCCGAGCGGGTGTCGCCGCGCGCTCTCACCGACATCCGCGTCCGCAAGGCCCTTGCCTATTCCGTTGACAAGCAGGCGATCGACGATGGCATCTACGAAGGGCAGGGGATCAACTCCGATTCGGTGATTCCGCCCACCGTGGACTACTACGCCGAGGTGGACGCGGCCACCGTCAAGTATCCGTTCGACGTCAGACGGACCGAGCAGCTCATGAACGAGGCAGGGTTCACGAAAGGCGCGGACGGGTTCTTCACGAGTCCGCCCGGAGGCAAGCTGTCCCCCGAGCTGAAGGTCATTCAGAACTCGCAGAACGAGGCGGAGCAATCGATCATGGCCTCAGTGTGGAGGCAGGCGGGGTTCGATATCCAGGAGGCCGTGCTGCCGGCGGCTCAGGCGCAGGACCCGCAGATCCGCGCCACCTTTCCGTCGATGTTCACCACCGGCGGACCGCTCGGCGAGAACTCGCTGCCGAACCTCGGCACGGCCGGAACGCCGCGACCGGAGAACCGGTGGAACGGGACGAACCGAAGCTCGTGGTCGAACGCGGAGTACGATCGCCTCGTAGACGCGTTCAATACGACGCTCGACCGAACCGAGCGCATCCATCAGATCGCGCAGATGGTGCACATATTCAGCGATGAGCTGCCCGCGATCGCCATCAACTTCAATCCGGGAATCACCGCGTACGTGGCGGCCCTCCATGGGCCGCAGGTGGCCTCGCCCGACAGCTCGACGACGTGGAACGTCCACACCTGGGAGCTGCGGTAGTCCGCTAGCCGCGCGGCGCGCGCGTTCCGATCCGTTGGAGCGCCGGCCGAAGCGGGGAAGGGACCTGGTGCTGCATCATGATCTCCCGACGCTGTTGACCGGACTCCTTGATCGCCATGCACGCCTCGAGCGTCGCGCGGCCCCAGCGCACGTCCGGAAACCCGGGCCCGTCCTGCTTCACCGCGTCGACCAGGGCCTGGATCTCACCCGCTCGAAGCTCCTCCTCGGAGAGCAGTACCTCCTCGCGCCCCTTCTCGGTGTAGACGAACAGCCCATCCGGTGATTGGCGGATGTCCCCCCGCTCACAGCTCACGACGATGAGGCCGAAGAAGTCCTGCTTGCGGCGAGCCTGGTCCCGCCGATCGAAGGCATCAAGGGAGTACT